>PVBE011661501.1_pt1 | contig 227897 bp, 188 predicted proteins | sample 1631181 | NCBI WGS metagenome assembly PVBE01 (sample SAMN08397723, study PRJNA350692) | Marine metagenome, whole genome shotgun sequencing project. | isolation source: water | place: Pacific Ocean | collected 2012-04 | reverse complement strand
GGCAGGAACCACTTCCGAATCGCCCTGGGCAGCGCCGGCGAGGTGTTCGCGGTCTTTCAGATGCTGCGGCTGGACACGGAGCTGCAGGGCGACCTCCAGCGCATCGGCGCCATGCTCAGCGGGCTCGCCCGCTGAGCCCACGCCTTGGGCCAATACGCAACATCCTGCTAAAGCGCGTCCTGGAGCGCGCTCGCGGCGTCGCTGCCCTCGCGCACGAAGACCGGGAACTCGTCCAGGGGCACCTCGAGGGTGACAGCGCCGGAGTAGGCGGAGCCGTCGAAGAGGTAGATCCAGTCCCCATCGGGCAGGGTCGTGCTCCGCGAGGTCCCCTCCTCCAGCATCGGCGCGACGAAGACATCCGGACCCAGCAGGTACTCGAAGGTCAGCGCGGACGTGAACGACATCAGGGAGTTGCCTTCATGGAAGGCCGTCGCCCCGTGCTCGTTGATGTAGGGGAGGAGCGCCATGTGGAGGTCGACGAAGCGCTTGTAGATGGCGACCGTCTCGTCGTCGAAGGCCCAGGGGTGGTGGTCGCCACCCCCGCCGTTCTCCATGACGGGGGACAAGGCGCCCAGCTGAGCCCACCGAAGGAAGAGCTCCTTGCCACGCCCCTGCGGGTAGGTGTCGTCCTCGCGATAGCCGCCGATGTCGCTGCCGAAGGTCGCGTAGCCGTACTCCGAGGAGTGGCGCATGTTGTTCAAGGCCGCCTGGAGGCCACTGAAGGTCGCGTCCTGGTCGCCGACCCACCCGGCCCAGAGGATGTCGACCGGCGTGAAGGCGAACCAGTCCCCGCCCTTGTCCGCGCCGTAGTTGTCGATCGGCCGCGAGGTGTTCACCCGGTCATCTCCGAGCTGCTCGCGCGTGTAGTCGTGGAAGTCTCGGTAGTAGGCCGAGGAGTACTCGATGCGATCGACCGCGCGGCCCGCGCCAGGGCTGTAGGGGGCGAAGACGACGCCGTAGTCGAGGCCGTCGCACTTCCAGCCGTCGATGTCGTAGGCCAGCGTCTTGTCGACCTGGCCGTGCCACCAGTCGACGGCCTCTGGATTCCAGTAGTCGATGAGACTCCCCTCGCCCTTCCACCAGTCGATGACCTCTGGCCCAGAGGACTCGTCGTCCTGCATGAACCAGCCCTTTTCGGCCACCTCGTCGTAGACCTCGACGTCCGTGTTGATGGCCGGCACGACCCAGACGAAGACGTGCACGCCCTTGTCGTGAAAGTCGTCGATCATGCCCTGTGGGTCCGGGTAGCGGTCCGTGTCCCACTCGAAGGTGTTGTACCCGGTGGCCCAGGGCGAGTCGATGATGATGGCGCCTACGTCGATGTCGCGCTCGAGGTAGCCATCCACCAGCGCCGTCGCGGACTCCTGGGTGGACTCGTCCTCCCAGACCCAGTGCTCGAAGGTCCAGTCCGGCCAGGGCGCCTCGTACTCGGGGGCGGCGGTGTCGTCGGGGGTCTTCTTGCAGGCAAGGGCGAGGATCAACATCGGATTCCGGCTAACCCGGCACCATCCGTGGACACTCGCCATCCTGGAGTTCCCCGGGATGCGCCGCCAGGTGGACGACCAGTAGCGCTGGGCTACTGGGGCTGGGTCGCCAGCATGGCCAGGTCGGGGCCAACCTGCTCGGCTCCCACGGGCCACTCCACCGGCGCTCCGAAGACCCGGGTGCCCTCGGCGGTCCAGGCGCGGTGGAGGAGCACGATGTGGTCGTGTTCCTCGTGAATCGGAACGATCTCGCTGGAGTGGGCCTCTCCTATCGAGACCTCCGTGAAGATCTCCGCGTCGAGGACATCGACCCGCAGCCCGCCAGCGTCGTCGGCGACGAGGTGCAGGTAGCCGTCCTCTGGCCAGGCCGAGAGGCCCCCGTCCGCCTCGACGACGAGGTCGTCGGCCCGGTAGCCGAGGGGGCGACTCCAGCGGTCGAGGACCTTGACCCCGACGGCGGTCTCACCACCGGGTGCGAAGGCGATGGCGTCGAGCTCCTCGCCCACGAGGTCGACGAGCACGATCTCCGAGGCCGGCCGGAACCGGAGCTCGAAGTGGTCGTCGAGGGCGCCGTCGAAGAAGGCCTCTCCGCGGCCACGGTTCGGTCCGTGGACCAGGAGCGTGTAGGGCTCGGAGGCCGCGAAGCGGAGGCCGTCGGCCTCGCCCCAGACCTCTGGGAGCTCCTCGCCATCCTCGGCGTCGACCTCTGCGACGGCGACGAAGGTGGCGTCGGAGCCTCCGACGATGCCGTGCTCCGGGTTCCACTTGGTCCCGGACTCGATCTGGAGGTCGGAGACGAAGCCGATGCGGCCCTCGTCTCCTGCGAAGTCGTAACAGGCGAACAGTGTCATCAGTGCAGTCATGAAGGGACCCTACAGTCCGGGTGTCGCACCCATCTGACCAGGAGATGAAAAGGAGGTGAACCGGTCCGGGTAGTCGGTGATGAGGCCGTCGACCCCCCACTGCAGAAGCACGGCGCCACGCCCCGTGTCGTTGACGGTCCAGGGAATGACCCGGAGACCCAGCGCGTGCGCTGTCGTGACCAGCTCCGCCGAGAGCTGCTCGTGGTCGGGGGACCAGATGTCGCAGCCCGCAGCCTTCACCAGGGAGGGCAGGTCGTCGAAGCTGGCGGGGTCGAGGCCCCCGGTCCACGCAGAGCCCGGGACGACGGTCGCGGCCTCGGTCAAGCAGGCCGTCTCGAAGGCGCCTCCGAGGTGGGGGAACACCCGCCAGTCGAAGCTCTGGACGACGACCTTCGAGCGGTCCAGCTCCAGGGCGAGCAGCGCCCGGGCGAAGTCCTCTGGAGAGGCTGTGGCCTCTGGCCGCGTGGGATCCAGCTTGGTCTCGACGTTCAGGGGCGCCCCCAGTCCGGCCACCTCCGCGAGGGCGGGGATGCGCACGCCGTCGGCACCCTGCAGCTCCTCGAAGCGCTTCGCGTAGGCCGTGCCTGGCCGCAAGCGCCCGACATCGTAGGCGTTCAGCTCCTGCCAGGTCAGGGAGCGCAGGGACGGGGTCTGTTCCACCCACGCGCCGTCCAGCCGCGTGGTGTCGGGGTTGATGTGGGTGTCGTGGTGAGCGACGAGGACCCCATCGGCCGTCATGCCCACGTCCAGCTCGAGCCGGTCCACGCCGATCTCCAGCGCCCTCGAAAACCCCATGAGCGTGTTCTCGGGGGCCAGCCCGCGGGTCCCCCGGTGGCCCTGCAGCTCAAACGACATCGTGCCTCCCAGCGCCAGCGTGATCAGCACGAGACCTTGGATGATGGGCATGCCTCGCATGGTAGACCCTGTCGGTGTTCCTGCTCGTCGGCGCCGCCCTCGCGGGCGACTGGTCGCTGACGCCGATGCCCATCGGCGACTACAGCACCGATCACGGCATCGGCTATGGCGGCTACGGCCTGGCGGTTCGGCGGGAGCACGAGGGGGCTGACGACTACCAGCTCCGGCTCGGCCTCCAGCTCTTCTGGAGCACGGGAAGATACCGGAACCACTGGCTGAAAGCAGAGGCGCCAGGCATCCGCGGGAGCCCGTGGAGCGTGGAGGTCGAGGCCGGCTGGGAGGCCTGGGAGTTCGCGCCCTACTACGGCGCAGGCAACGCCGTGGAGGTCTCGAAAGACGCCTCGGAGAACTTCGACGCCTACGACATCGCCGGTGGCTACGTGCTCTCCAACCTGCGACGCGACCTCGTCGGCTCCTGGGACGCCTTCGCCACGGCGCTCTACCGTCCTACGCAGGTGAATCCATACCCCCAGACCCGCCTCAGCGCCGAGGCCCCGCTGGGACTGTTCGGAGGCAGGGCGACTCGGCTGGGCGTCGGCTTGATCCACGACACGCGCCGGGGACTGCCGAACCCGACCTCCGGACACGCGACCGAGCTCTCCGTCCGGATCTCCCACCGGTGGCTGGGCTCGGAGTTCAGCGGCTTCGGTCTGACCTTCGCCGACCGGCGCTTCCACCCCATCGCCCAGTGCGATCGACTCGTGTTCGCCTCGCAGATCGTGGCCGATGTCCGCTTCGGCGAGGAGCCCTTCTTCATGGCTCACATCCTGGGTGGAAGCCGCTGGCTCGCCCTCGGAGGCCCCGACCTCCTGCGCGGCTTTCCCGAGGGTCGCTTCCGGGGGGACGGCGCCCTGGTCGTAGCGGAAGAGCTGCGCTGGACGGCCCATGTCTTGAACATCCGGGGCCACAGCCTGGGCCTGGCGCCCACCCCATTTTTCGAGGTCGGCCGCGTGTGGCTCCGCGGCGAGGACGACCCCTGGTGGCACGTGCACGGTGACGCGGGCCTGGGACTCCGCTTCATCTGGGACGAAGACCTCGTCATCCGCTGGGACACGGCCATCGGCCTCGAGGAGTACGACGAGCTCTCCCCGGTCCTGGGGATGTGGTTCATGTTCGACCATCCCTTCTGAACCGGTCAGCCTCGCCAGTGTCCGAGACGAGCGTGTTGTTCCTGCTGCTCGGCGCCGGTCTCGTGGACGAGGGCTCCGACACGCCTGAGGGGGCGATCGTGAACTTCTCCCAGGGGAGCGGCTTCATCATCTCCCCAGAGGGCCACGTGCTCACCAACGTGCACGTCGAAGCACGCGAGATCGCATGGGTCGTCATCGACGACGAGCCCCGACGGCTGGACCTGGTCGCCCTGGAGACGGACCTCGATCTGGCCCTCTACAGGCTCGAGGGCGCGGATGACGTGGAGTGGATCCCGATCCGCGCGAAGCCGCCCGTGCGCTACGAGCCGATCACCTGCATCGGCTACCTGGACAAGGACCTCTCGATCAGCCAGGGACGCATGCGCTCACGGCCAGAGATGCTCGGGGGGATACCGATCATCGAGCACAACGCTCCGACCTTGTGGGGCTCCAGCGGCTCCCCCCTGCTCGACACCCACGGCGAAGCCATCGGCGTCCACTGGGCCTGGTCGGAGACACGTCGCACGCTGCTCGCCATCGACCTTCCTGCTGCGGTCGCGCTGTGGGAGCCCTTGGCCGAGGTCGTCCCTCCGAGTTGAGGCCAGGTCACCTCCAGCGGAGCGCCTCGTGGAGCGACGCCACGGGGCCCACGATCGTCGTCGCGGGAGCGCGGAGCCCGGCCTCTGTGACGCGCTCGGCGATGTCCGACAGAGTCCCCGTGACCACCATCTGGGTGGGCAGGGAGGGGGCCTGGACCACTGCGACGGGGGTCGCAGGATCGCGCCCGGCAGCGACGAGGACAGCGGCGATGTCCCCCAGTCGGCTCAGGCCCATCAAGATGACCAGCGTGTGGTCCGTGCCAGCCAGCGCCTGCCAGCTGACCGGGCGCCGTCCCGAGGCCGCGTCGTGTCCGGTGACGACCGTGAAGGCCCCCGAGAGTTCGCGGTGGGTGACGGGAATGCCCGCCATCGCCGGTCCGGCGACCGCGACGCTGACCCCAGGCACGAGCTCGTAGTCGACGCCCGGCTCGCGGAGCTGCAGCATCTCCTCTGCTCCCCGACCGAAGACCAGCGGGTCGCCACCCTTGAGCCGGACCACCCGCCTGCCAGCCCGGGCGTGCTCGACGAGCAGCTCGCCGATCGCTCGTTGCTCGGCCATTTGCCGTCCGCGGCGCTTGCCCACGTCGATGACGACGGCCTCCCCCGGGATCAGCTCGAGGATGGCGGCACCCACGAGGGCATCGTGAAGGACGACCTCCGCCGCCTGCAGCACCTCGAGACCACGAACGGTGAGCAATCCCGGGTCGCCCGGTCCAGCGCCGACGAGCCAGACCATCAGGCCAGCTCTGAGGTCGAGGTCAGCAGGGTGGCCGAGAGCACGCCGTCCTCCGGGAACCGAGTCGGAACCCAAAAGATGTAGAGTCGTGGACCGCACGGAGGCCCCATGACTCCCCTCGCCCTCCTCCTCGCCTTGTCCTGCCGAAGCAAGGTCGACACGGGCTCTCCCACCGACTCCTCTCCTGTCGTCTCAGAGGACCTCGACGGCGACGGCTACACGGACGACTGCGACGACAACAACCCCGACGTGCACGCTGGCGCGGCGGAGATCTGCGACGGCCTCGACAACGACTGCAACGAGCTCGTCGACGACTCCCCGACCGATGGCACGACCTGGTACGCGGACACCGACGGGGACGGCTACGGCGACGCGGACGACTCCCAGGACGCCTGCGAGATGCCCGCCGGCTACGTCGCCAACGACGAGGACTGCAACGACACCGACGCCCGCTACAACCCCGGAGCGCCCGAGTACGACTGCGAGGATCCAGAGGACTACAACTGCGACGGCTCCGTGGGCTACGTCGACTCCGACGCCGATGGCTTCGCCGCCTGCGCCGAGTGCGATGACTCCGACGCGGACATCAACCCCGACGCCGACGAGGTCTGCAACGACCAAGACGACAACTGCAACGGCTTCACGGACGACGAGGACCCGCTGTTGTCAGACGGCACGACGTACTACGCGGACAGCGACAACGACGGCTTTGGCGGCAACCGCCTCACGGTAGAGGCCTGCGAGGCCCCCGATGGCTATGTCGACAACTCCGACGACTGCGACGACCTCGAGGCGGACACGTACCCGGACGCTCATGAGGTCTGCGACGAGGAAGACAACGACTGCGACGGGGACACGGACGAGGACGTCGAGTCCATCTTCTACGCCGACGACGACGGCGACGGGTACGGAGAGCCCGGCAACGTCGAGCAGGCCTGCGACGCGCCCTCCGGCTACGTCGCGAACAACGACGACTGTGACGACGACGACGCCGCGACCAGCCCCGCCGCCTACGAGATCTGCGACGAAGAGGACAACGACTGCGACGGAGACACGGACGAGGACAGCGCCATCGACGCCTCGACCTGGTACGCGGACGACGACGGGGACGACTACGGCGACTCCTCCGACAGCCAGGAGGGCTGCGAGCAGCCCAGCGGCTACGTCTCCGACGACACGGACTGCGACGACACCGACGCGGACATCAACCCCGGCGAGACAGAGGTCTGGTACGACGGCACCGACTCGGACTGCGACGGAGGGAGCGACTACGACCAGGACGGCGATGGCTACGACAGCGACGACTACTCGGGCGACGACTGCGACGACACGGACGCCAGCAAGTACGAGGAGTGCGTCCTGTACACCTTCAGCTCGCACACCTTCACGCCGTGCAGCGCCGAGGGACACGAGGGCCCGACGCTCGCCGCCTGCAAGACCGCCTACAGCACCGACTGGGACAGCGACAGCGACTACTTCTCGATGGACACCCAGGGCGTGCAGCTCTGGACCGTGCCAGAAGACGGCGACTACAGCTTCGAGGTCTACGGCGCCGCCTCTGGAGAGAACACCGGGTACACGAGCTACCCGGGCCGAGGCGCCTACGAGTACGGCGAGTTCACCCTCACCCAGGGCGACGTCATCCAGATCCTCGTCGGCCAGCGCGGCGAGACCGTCTACTACCACACGGGCGGTGGCGGCGGCTCCTTCGTCGTGGAAGAGGACAACACGCCGATGATCATCGCCGGCGGCGGCGGCAGCGCCTGTCGGGGAGACGACACCCGCAGCTCGTACACCGACGCGACCAGCAGCACCAGCGGTGTCAACACGGCCTGCAACGGCGGCTCTGGGGGCGACGGCGGCGAGAGCTGCAGCGGCAGCTACGGTCCCGGCGGCGGCGGCTTCTCCGGCGACGGCGCCGACGGCCCCACCAGCGGCAGCGACGACTCCACCGGCGGCTCGAGCTTCCTCAACGGGGGCGAGGGCGGCGACTGCTGCTGCATCTGCGGGAGCAACGCGGGCGAGGGCGGCTTCGGCGGCGGCGGCGGCACCTACCACGATGTCTACGGCGGCGGCGGCGGCGGCTACTCCGGCGGTGGCGGCGGCAGCTACTGCACCGGCGGCGGCGGCGGCGGCTCATACAACAACGGCTCGAACTCCTCGTCGTCGACCAGCGCGAACGATGACGACGGCTACGTGACGGTGACCAGGCTCTGAGCCCCCCTCACGGCGTGTAGCAGGCCTGGTGATCCGGGTCGTGGTGGATGTGGCGGGCCGCGCCGCAGCTGGCCATGCCCTGGTGGTCGTTCTCGACCTCGCAGACATCCGTGGCGTCGGGATCGAGCTGGAAGACGACGCTGTAGCTCCAGTGGCCCCAGACGTTCACGCAGTAGGTCCCGCAGTAGTTGCAGCCCTGCAGGTCGTCTTCCCACCAGCCGGTCGTGATCTCGGTGGCCACGTCGGATGCGTGCCCGTCGACGCTCAGCTGGAAGACCTGGAGCCCGTTTTCGTTTTTCGGCCAGTAGTTCTGGCCCACGAAGGACCCGCTGGAGTCCATCGTCACCGTCGCCGGGATGCTGGAGGGGTCCGTGTCGTTGTAGATCGGAGGCACGGTGGTCGCAGGCTGGCCGATCTTCACGGTCGCTCCCGACACCCCCTGACCGGCTGCGTCGAGGACGCTGATGCTCACGTAGTTGCCGCACTGGGGCTGCTCGCCGCAGGTCCACTGGTGGTTCTGGACCACCTTGTAGATGCCGCCGGTGGTGTCGGGCACCGTGTCTCGTGCCGTGACATCGACCTTCTCCGCCCACTCGGTGTTTCCGCCGACCTCGCCAGCGAGACACAGCTCGCCGAGCTCGACCTGGCTCAGGGCGAAGTACCAGACGGCGGCTCCCCCCTCGACGGTGCCCGGGTCGATACGCCTCGTGCCTCCGGCGCCCCCCGCCACGAGCACCATGTCCGGAGCCTCTGCCCTCCCCGTTCCGTCCGTGGCCCGCACCGTGACGGTCAGGGTGTCACCGGGATGGGGCTCTCGGCCGGGTCCCAGAGCACGGCGGTCTGGACGCTCGTCGAGCCCACCGTCGCCGCCTCGCAGGTGAACGTCGAGGCCTCGCTGTCGTCGACGACGGGCTCGGAGTCATCGACCACCGGCTCCGAGTCGTCGGGGTCGTCGTCGCCGTCACGCTCCGGACGAATGGGCTCGTCGGTGACGGGCTGACTCGAGCAGGCCAACAAGAACAACACAGCCTCGGCAATAGCCGGATTGGTGGTGCGTTGTCAGGGACATGCTCCTCCTGTTGTCGTCCTGCTCGCCCGGTCCCATGGACGTCGAGCCCCTCTACTTCTTCGACTCGCACATCCACAGGACCACGGACGAGGAGGAGTTCCTCGACCTCGCCGAGCGCTTCGAGGGTGTAGCCGTCCTGGGTCCGTGGACGACCATCGAGATGCCCTCTGACACGCTGTTGCCCTTTGCCTTCCCGGCGCGAGACGAAGACGGCGCTCTGGAGCTGAGCGAGCGCACCATCCCGGTCCTCGAGGCCCAGCTCGAGTCGGGCGCGCAGGGAATCGGGGAGCTCTCGGTCCGCCACCCGCCGACCATCAACAACCCCTCCGGGGACGACGTCGAGGCCGACCATCCGATCCTCCTCGAGGTCTACGAGCTCGCAGCCGAGCGCGGGGTACCCGTGAACCTGCACTTCGACCACTCGGTGGAGCACGTCGATGAGCTGCACGCGGCCCTGGATCACACGGACGCCGTCTTCATCTGGGCTCACGCCGGCGACGCTCAGCCCGACGCGGTCCGCGAGGTCATGGAGGCCCACCCTTCGCTGTATGTGGACCTCGCCTGCCGGGGCCCCCACTACGAGCGCGGCTACGACTTCGACGCGCAGTCGATCGGCGAGCTCGACGTCGGCCTCGACACCGACTGGAAGTCCTTGCTCGAGGACCACGGCGACCGCTTCCTCTTCGGCTCGGACATCGGTCCAGAGGGCCGCAACGAGCAGCTGGACGAGGTCATCGACTACTTCACCGCGATGTTCGGCGAGCTCGACGAGGACACCGCGCACGCCATCGCCCACGACAACGCGGAGCGGCTCTTCGGCGTCCCCTAGCGCAGGCCGGCGTGCTATGTAGTCGCCGACTACATTCTCTCCCCGGAGCCGAGATGCTGACCTTTCCCCCCTGGAACGACGAACACGACATGCTCCGCAAGACGGTTCGGGAGTTCGCGCTCCAGAACCTGGCGCCCCACCGCGAGGAGTGGGACAAGGCCAGGTGCTTCCCCGTCCGCGAGGTCTTCCAGGAGATGGCCAAGCTCGGCCTGCTCGGCATCCGCTTCCCGGAGGAGTACGGCGGGCTCGGCCTCGACTGGTGGTACACCGCCGCCTACGTAGAGGGGCTCTGCTGGGCGAAGAACGGCGGCGTCATCATGTCGACGCTGGTCCAGACCGACATGGCCACGCCGGTGATCGCCGAGATCGGAACCAAGGAGCAGTGCGAGGAGTTCCTCGTCCCGGTCATCTCGGGCGAGTACATCGGCGCCCTCGGCGTCACGGAGCCCGGAGCCGGATCCGACGTCGCCGGGATCACGACCACGGCGAAGAAGGACGGCAGCGACTTCATCATCAACGGCGCCAAGACCTACATCACCAACGCCTCCGTGGCGGACTTCATCGTGCTCGCCGTGCGCACTGGCGACGAGGGCCACTTCGGCATCAGCCTCGTGCTCTTCCCCACCAAGACGCCGGGCTTCTCTGTGGGCCGAAAGCTCGACAAGCTGGGAACGCACAGCATCGACTCGAGCGAGATCCACTTCGACAACTGCCGGATCCCCCAGCGCTACCTGCTCGGGCAGGAGAACGCGGCCTTCATCCACATCATGAAGAACTTCCAGGGCGAGCGCCTAGTCGCCGCTCTCATGGGCGCCACGGGCATGGAGCTCTCGCTCAAGGACGCCATGGAGTACGGCCGCACCCGCGAGGCCTTCGGCCGCCCGATCAGCAAGTTCCAGGTCTGGCGCCACCGCTTCGCCGAGCACCTCACGTCGGTGGCCGCGGCCAAGATGCTGACCTACCACGCGGTCGATGCCTGCAACACGATGGACGACCCGACCCTGGCGGTGAGCATGGCCAAGCTCCACGTCGCCGACCTCGCCCAGAAGGTCGCCTACGACTGCCTGCAGTTCCACGGAGGCTACGGCTACGTCGAGGAGTACGACATCTGCCGCGCCTTCCGTGACGTGCGCCTGCTGCCCATCGGCGGCGGCACGAGCGAGGTGATGAAGGAGATCATCGCCAAGTGGAGCGGGCTCTGATTCACTGAACCGGCGGTTGTCCTGGTTTACTAGAGGGGCGATGCTCCTCCTCTTCGGCTGCACGGGCTCCGATCCGGGAGACCCCCCGCGCACCAACAACGCCCCGCAGGTCGCCGAGCTCCACCTGGAGCCGGACCCGGCCTATGGCGGCGATGACATCAGCGCGGTCGTGCAGACCATCGACCTCGATGGAGACGAGGTCACGGCGATCTACACCTGGCTCGTCGACGGGTCCGAGGTGGAGGTGGACGGCGACGTGCTCCCCTCGGGGACCGCGATTCGAGACCAGGTCGTGCTCCTGGAGGTCACGGTCAGTGACGGCTTCGCCTTCGGGACGCCGGCAGAGGCCAGCCTGACGGTGCTGAACTCGGCGCCGGTGATCGACGCCATCGCCATCGACCCGGCCACTCCCCAGGAGAGCGACCCGCTCAGCTGCGCGGTCGAGGCCCACGACGACGACGGCGACGAGCTCGAGTACAACTGGGCCTGGACCGTCGACGGGGCGGACATCGAGCACAACGCCTCCGTGCTGGAGGACGAGCTGCCCCGCAACACAGAGGTCGCCTGCGGCCTGTTGGTCTCGGACGGCACGCTCCAGAGCGAGTGGGCCTGGAGCGACAGCGTCTTCATCGGCAACAGCCCGCCCGGCTCTCCGACCATAGAGCTCGTCCCCGACCCTCCCACCGCATGCGCCGGGGGAGAGGTCCTGATCACCGCAGAGGCCAGCGATCCCGACGACGATCCCCTGACCTACGGGGTCTCGTGGACCGACAGCGACGGGACCGAGGTCTGGGCGGAGTTCGAGTACCCCGGGAGCACCTTCACGACGGGCGAGACCTACACCGTCGCGGTCTGGGCCGACGATGGCTTCTTCCAGGGCGAGCCGGCCACCCTCGAGTTCCAGGCGGTGGCTGGCGGGGAGACCCTGGGCAACGGCATCGACGACGACTGTGACGGCGTCGTCGACGAGTGGATCGACAACGCCTGGCAGGGCCAGCAGATGTGGTGGGACGACACCGCCTCGGCCCAGGCGGGCTTCGCCCTCGGCACCGGCGACGTCGACGGAGACGGCCTCGGCGATGTCGTCGCGACCCGCTCTGGAGAGAGCGATCTGCTGGTCTTCCTGGGCTCCAGCATGGACCCGACCCAGCCCGTGCTGGACGGGCCCGACCTCACGCTCACCGGAGCGGACTCCAGCAACGCCCTCGATCTCGGCGAGGTGGACGGAGACGGGCTCGCCGATCTCCTCATCGCCTCTCCGGGGGCCAACGGTGGCTTCAACGACACCGGCGTGGTGCAGCTCGTGCTCGGGGCGGATCTCTCGGACGGCAGCGTCGATGACCTCGCGTCGTGGGCGCTCTGGGGTGAAGAGGTCGACCAGCGCCTCTCGGGCAGCGTGGCGCTCGGAGACCTCGACGGAGACGGTCTCGACGAGGTCGTCGTGGGAGACCCGGAGGCCGACGCGCCGGGCCGGCAAGCAGGCCGCGTGTTGATCTTCTCCTCCTTCACCGAGACCGAGCCCGCGCTGGACGACGCGGACGTGATCCTGGAGGGCGGGGTCCGCGAGGGGCTCTTCGGCACCAGCGTCGCCGTGGTCGGGGACATCGACGGCGACGGCATCGCCGAGGTCGTCGGCGGCGCCCCGGAGACCGACCCGGACGGCACCGACAGCGGCACGCTGGCACTCTGGTTCGGCGGCTCCCTGGTGGACGCCTACGCCTCGACCGCGGACGTGCGGATCCTCGGAGACACAGAGGGCGCCTATGTCGGCCGCGAGCCCGCCAGCGCCGCGGACATCGACGGGGACGGGCTCTCGGAGCTGGTCCTGGGGTCGGAAGAGGACCGCGACGGGCTCCACATGCCCGGCAGCCTCTCGCTGTTTCTCGGCAGCGATCTCTCCGGTGGGGGCGAGTGGGACATCTCGGATGCCCACCTCCGCGTGCACGGCGACTCCAACGACGCCTGGCTCGGGCTCTACGGCGCGGGGCCCCTGCTCGGGGACACCGACGGCAGCGGCGTCGCCGACCTGATCTCCGGCGCCGCCGGTGAAGGCGCGATGTACCTGTGGCGCGGAATGGACCTCGTCAGCGGGGGCGAGTTGAGCACGGCGGAGGCGACGATTCGCATCGCTGGCGAGGACACCGACGACTACTTCGGGCGCTGGGCGTTGTTGGCGGACACCGACGGGGACGGCATCCAGGATCTCGTCGGCAGCGCCTGGCGCCATTCGACCTTCGCAGACCGAGCAGGCGCCATCTATGTCTTCCGCCCCCCCTTCGGCGAGCCCGCGGAGGCCTGGGAGCCGGAGTGCGAGGCCGTCGGCGCCCTGTTGTTCTGCCGCACACCCGGGACCTGGGACGAGGCCCGAGCGCACTGCGAGAGCCTGGCTACGGACCTCGCGAAGATCGAGTCCACCACTTGGAACCTGACAGCCGCCGCTGGAGGCGCTGCGCGCTATCCGGCCGGAGTGGATCGCGGCGAGTGGTGGATCGGCCTGTCCGATGTCGCGACGGAGGGGACCTGGCTCTGGACCGACGGCTCGGCCGCGACCTTCACGGCCTGGGGCGAAGAGCCAGAGCCGGACAGCACGAACAACTGCGCCGTCATCAACGAGCCCGTCGAGGGCTCCTGGGACGATCGACCCTGCGACTCCTCGCGCTTCTTCGTCTGCCGGTAGACTGCCCCCATGCTGCTGTTGGCGCTGGGCTGCGCGCTCATCACGAAGGACGACTACGACACCCGGACGGGCTCCTGCGACGAGCCCTCCACGTGGTACGAGGACGGCGACGGAGACGGCTTCGGAGCCGACGCGCAGGTCGTCGAGGCCTGCAGCCAGCCCGAGGGCCACGTGGCGGTGGGCGGTGACTGCGACGACAACAGCTCCGGCATCAACCCGGAGGCCAACGAGATCTGCAACGGCGCCTCGGACGACTGCGACCCAGAGGTGGACGAGAACGCGATCGACACCCTGGCCTACGCCCCGGACCTCGACGAGGACGGCTTCCCAGACCTCGACGAGCAGGACTCGTTCTGCCCCGGCTCCGAGCCGGCGGACTGGATCGATGTCATCGCCGGCGAAGAGGGGGACTGCGACGACGGCGACGACGATGTGCACCCGGGGGCGGACGAGTACTGCAACGAAGAAGACGACGACTGTGACGGCGAAGTGGACGAAGAAGCTCTCGACGGCCCCACCTGGTACGCCGACGCGGACGGGGACGACTACGGCGACCCGGAGAGCCCCGTCGTCGCCTGCACCGCACCCTCCTCGACGGCGGACAACGACCTCGACTGCGACGACTCCGCCGAAGACATGAACCCTGACGAAGAGGAGGTCTGCGGCGACGGGATCGACAACGACTGTGACGGCCTCGGCTGCCGCATCTCTGGAGCGGTCGGGGTCCAGGGCAAGTCCTCTGCGATCCTCTTTGGGCTCAAGGCATCCGAAAGAGCCGGAGCGAGCCTGGCCGGAGCCGGCGACGTCGATCGTGACGGGGCCGAGGACTTCCTGGTCGGCGCCCCCTTCGCGCTGGACAACGAGCGCGGGACCTACCCAGGCCGGGCCTACCTGGTCCTCGGCCCGGTGACGACGGGGCAGGCCGAGCTGGGCACCATCGCCGCGACCACCCTGGCGCTGGACACGCACGACGACGCCTCGCTCGGCCACTGTCTCGGGGGCGGCGAGGACCTGATGGCGGAGGGGGCGCCGACGCTGGTCCTGTGCGCCCCCCTGGCCGACGGTCGCTCGGGAGCGGTCTACCTCCTCGACTCCAGCGGCCTCGGGAGCTCAGAGGACCCCTCCGACGGAGTGACCATCGAGGGTGCCTTCGAGTCGGGCTACTTCGGCTCCGCGCTCGGCCTGGCGGACCTGGACGGGGATGGCCAGGAAGACCTCGCCATCGGGGGCAGCAACACTGGGGTCAACGGCGCCTCCTCGGGCTCCGTCTACACCTTCCTGGGACCCATCACCGCCGATGCCGACGCCACGGACACCACCGGCCACTACAAGGGCAAGACCTCCAGCGAGCTCGGGGGCTCCCTCGCAACCGGCGACCTCGACGGCGACGGGCTCGACGACCTGCTCTTAGGCGCCCCCCAGGCCAACGGCGGCAGCCAGCGGAGCGGCGAGGTCTACGTGGCTCTGGGTCCGGCGACGGCACAGGCCCTGGTGAACTCCCTCACCACGCTGACGGGAGAGGCGACGTGGGACGAGGCCGGGGCCTCGGTCGATGTGCTCGGCGACACGGACGGGGACGGCAACAACGACATCGTCATCGGTGCCCCCTATGCCAGCGTGAGCGCCTGGGACGCCGGCGCCGCCTATGTCGTGCTCGGTCCGGTGACCACCGATCTCGACCTCGGCTCGGCGGACACGATCATCGACGGTGTCAACGACGACGCCCTGACGGGCTGGGCGGTCAGCGGACCCGGAGACCTCGACGGCGACGGCCTCGCGGAGGTGGCGATCGGCGCTCCGGGGATGTCCGGCGCGGCCGGCACGGTGGCCTTCTTCTACGGACCGACCAGCGCCGGCAACATCCTGACCTCGGACGCCGACTTCAGGGTCATGGGCAAGACGCAAGGGGACGGTCTGCACGTCACCACCCGCAGCGGAGACTGGCTGGGCAACGGCACGCCCACGCTCCTGCTCGGGGCCCCCGGCGTGCAGCACGGCGACTACGAAAGCGCCGGCGCCGTCTACCTGCTCGAGCACCCCAGCCTGTGAGCCCACCCATCGCTGTAGACTTGGCTTCATGCTCCTGCTGACCCTGGGCTGCGCCCTCATCACGAAGGCCGACTACGACAAGCGGATCGCGCTCGACGACTCGGGCCTGGACTGCGACGAACCGACCACCTTCTACGAGGACGCCGACGGAGACGGCTTCGGCAACGAGGAGACGCTGGAGGCCTGCGAGCAGCCCGCTGGCTACGCAGCGCAGGGCGGCGACTGTGACGACAGCACCACCGGCATCTTCCCCGGGGCCAACGAGATCTGCAACGGCGTCTCCGACGACTGCGACCCGGAGGTCGACGAGGACCCGATCGACGGCAAGCCCCACGCCCCCGACCTCGACGAGGACGGCTATCCCGACCTCGACAGCGTCGAGTCCCACTGCGAAGGGGCCCAACCTCCGAAGTGGATCCCCGCCGACGCGGCCGAGCACGACTGCGACGACGGCGAGGCCGCGATCCACCCCGGCGCCGACGAGGTCTGCAACGACGAGGACGACGACTGCGACGATGACGTCGACGAGGATCCCGTCGACGGGACGGAGTACTGGATCGACGAGGACGGGGACGACTTCGGCGATGCAGAGGGCCTCGTCGTCGCGTGTGACCGGGGCGACCTCGCCGACAACGACCAGGACTGCGACGACGACGACGACACGGTCAACCCGGAGGGCGAAGAGGTCGAGGGCGACGGCGTCGACAACGACTGCGACGGGGGCGGCGCGCGCATCGAGGGCGTCCGCAGCGTCTCGAGTTCCGCGAGGACGCGGGTCATCGGCACGACGAGCACTGGCTCCCTCGGCGATCGGTTTGCTGACCTCGGAGACGTCGACAGCGACGGGATGGACGACTTCCTCGTCGCCGCGCCCTACGCCGGCACGACGTTCAGCGGAGTGGTCTTCCTCGTCCACGGACCCGTCAGCAGCGGGGACCTCTCGATAGCGGAGGTCTCCTCGACCATCTTCACCCTCGGCAACGACGGCGCCGACGCCGCGCTGGGCGTGTCGCTCGCCGGCGGGGTGGACCTGCTCGGAGGCTCCTCGACGCTCGCCATGGGCGCGCCATGGGTCGGGGACTTCGTCGGCGAGGTCTACCTCGCCGACGCGGCCAGCCTCAGCGGCCTCGAGAACCCAAGCACGCACACCATACTCAAGGGGGACACCGAGTCCCGGTTCGGCGCCGCCATCGGCGTGGGTGACGGCGACGGAGACGGCCAGGCGGACATAGCGGTCGGCGCGCCGCGCGCGGACACCTACGGGACCGACTCCGGTGTGGCCCTCGTCTTCCTCGGCCCGATCACAGAGAATCTCAGGTACACCCGCGCGGACGGGACCTACTGGGGCACGACGGAGATCGAGCTGGGCAGCGCGCTGGATGTCGCCGACCTCGACGGAGACGGAGTCGACGACCTCGTGGTCAGCGCGACGAAAGCGGACGCCGCCGGCAAGTCGGATTGCGGAGCCGTCTACATCATCCACGGTCCGCTGACCGACACGGCGAGCGTGACCGACGCCGCGGTCCGGCTCGCCGGGGGCAATGACAGCGACCGCGCTGGCGCCTCCATCGCCGCCTTGCCGGACCACGACGGCGACGGCCGCGGAGACATCCTCGTCGGCACCCCGGCGTTCGACGCGGGGGGAGGCATCTCGACGGGCAACGCTTCGCTCATCCTCGGGCCCTTCACTGGGAGCTCGACCCTGGGCGCGGCCGACGTGATCATCAACGGCTCCGCTGCGAACCTCAACCTCGGCTACCGCGTCGCCTCACCCGGGGATCTCGACAGCGACGGCTTCAGCGACTTCTCCGTCGGGATCCCGGGCTCCAGCAGCTACGCCGGCATGGTCTCCACCTGGTACGGACCGGTGAGCGCGGGTGTCTACACCCAGGCCTCGGCGGACTTCGGGTACATCGGGACGAAGGCCAGTGACGGGCTCTACGTCCCGGGGCCCCACGGGGACTACCTGTCGTCTGGATCGGCGATGCTCTTCGGCAGCATCGGACTCGACAGCAACACCATCAGCAGCGTCGGCGGTTTCTATGTCGTCGAACACCCGGACCTCTAGGGGTAGACTGCTTCGTCACCCTGGAGGCCTGCTGTGACGCTCATCGCCCTGCTCGCTTGTCAGGACAACGGCGTCACGGTCTACCACGAGCCCCCGGCGGTCAACATCTTCGAGCCCGCAGAGGGCACGCTCTACTACGAAGAGCAGACAGTCGAGTTTCGCGCCCAGGTCGAGACCATCAACGGCTCGGACGTGGACACCATCACCCACCGCTGGGTGGCCGACAGCAGCACGATCTGCCAGGAGACCCAGGTTCCGGCGGACGGCATCGCCACCTGCTCCTCCTCCTTCGACACCGCCGGCGAGTACAAGGTCACGGTCACGGCGACGGATCCCCGCCTGGATCGGGCCACCGACACCGTCGTCATCAACATCGCCTACAACAACCCGCCGGAGGTGACGCTGCATGAGCCCCTCGACGGCGAGGTGCTGCAGTCAACCGACCTCGTCGTCTTCCTGGCCACCCTCGCGGACGCAGAGGACGAGGCGGACCAGCTGGAGGTGCAGATCAGCTCCTCCCAGGACGGCGTCCTGGCGGTCCCGGACAAGGGCATGACCTCTGGCGACTACAGCGGCAGCGCCTACCTCACCGGGGGCAGCCACCTGCTCACGGTCCAGGTCACGGACACCGCCGGCAAGACCGGGCAGGCGACCGCGACCGTCCGCGTCAACGATCCCCCCGATCCGCCAGAGGTCGAGCTCAGCCCAGACCCGGCTGGCTCCGGAGAGAGCCTCGTCGCCACCATCACCTCGGAGGCGGTCGATCCGGAGGGGGACGCCGTCACCTACCGCTACGACTGGTACGTCGACGGAGCGGTGTACTCGTCGGGGACCGTGCCCACCGTGGCCGCCGGCGTGACCCAGCGCAGCGAGTACTGGGAGGTCTTTGCCTACCCCTACGACGGCCAGGCCTATGGAAACCCGGGCAGCGACGCCCTGAGCATCGGGAACACCGCCCCGAGCATCGACTCGGTGACCTTGACCCCCACGCCACTGCTGACCCTCGATGACGGCGTCTGCACCCCGGTCGGGTGGGACGACCCGGAGGGCGACGCAGAGGCCTACCGCTACGCCTGGTACCACGGCGGAACCCTGGACAAGGGCCAGACCACCTCGACCTACCCCTACGCCAGCTTCGTCAAGGGCGACACCCTGCGCTGCGAGGTCACCCCCTACGACGACTACGACGACGGCGACTCGGTCTCGAGCCCGACCGTGACGATCGAGAACACGGCACCAACCCAGCCGACGGTCACGATCACGCCTGCCTCGCCAGAGCCAGAGGACACGCTGGTCTGCACGGTCAAGCCGGGCAGCAGCACGGACGACGACGGCGACTCGATCAGCTTCAGCTACGCCTGGGTCCAGAACGGTTCGACGACCAGCTACACCAGCGCGAGCGTGTCGGACACCGCGACCGCCCACAACGACATCTGGGAGTGCCTGATCACCCCGAGCGACGGCGAGGACGACGGCACCTACGGCTCCGACACCGTCACCGTCACGGACGTGACAGCCCCCGACGCCCCGGTCATCAGCTCGATCGACGAGTACCGGAACGACGAGGACGTGGCGCTGTCCGGCACCTGCGAGGCCAGCTGCACCCTCACCTGGTACATCAGCGACTCCACCGGCTCCTGGACCGAGACGTCGACCTGCACCAGCGGCGGGGCCATCTCCCACACGACCTACGTCACCAGGGGCTACGAGACGGAGATCTACGCCACCTGCACGGACGCGGCCTCGAACACCTCGTCGGACTCGAACACGGTCACGACAGAGGCCTGCGACCCAGAGGACACCTACGAGAACACCACCGGCTACGGCGACACCTCCAGCAACCCGGTGGACGAGTGGAGCGCGCTGGCGGACGACGGCAGCACGACCATCACCATCGAAGGCAACGTGCTGAGCTCCGCGGACGAGGACTGGTACATCATCTCGACCACGGACGACTACTCCACGGACGTCAGCGCCGGGATCAACTACTTCAACCTGGAGATCGAGCTCACAGAGGGCTCGAGCACCTACGAGTTCCGCACCTACCAGACGAGCTACTCCAGCGGCGGCCATGTCTGCAGCACCTCGGACGCCTACACCGAGTTCTCCTGGGACCAGGAGGACTCGGGCGACGGAGCGGACCACTCCATCCCGAGCGACGACCGCTACTGCGGCGCCTCCGGGGACGCCTCCTACAACGAGTGCTCGGACTTCAGCGACGACTGGATCGTCGAGGTGACGCGCAAGTCGACGGCGACCGCCAGCTGCCAGCACTACGAGCTCACCATCAACAACGGCCTCTGACATGAAGCGACGAGATCTGCTGAAGGGCCTGGCCGTCGGAACTGCCGTCGGGTGTCTCCCCGTCTCGCTCGGGCGACCCGCAGAGGCCGCCGCCGCCGCCGTCGAGCCGGGCGATGGCCCCTGGTGGCTGCTCGCCCCACTCCGTCCGGGTCAACAGCTGGCCTTCGGATGGCACCTCGGGCTCTTCGAGTCCCTCGACCGAGGCGCGCTGATCCTGAACCTCCACAACACGGACGGGCGGAACGCCCGGGTGCACCTCTGCTACCACCAGGGCAGGCCCAAGGGTGTGGGCCACACGGAGCTCCTGGACCTGGTCCTCATGGACGGCGGCGCCGGTGCCTCGCCCACGGAGGAGTCCGTCGGCCGTGTCGTCCGTCACGTGGCCGAGATCGTTCGCAAAAACGAGCTCCGCGAGGGCGCGGAAGAGGAGCTCGCCCGGCTCATGACCCACGGCGAGCGCGTCGAGACCTTCGGCCCGGAGACCCTGGTCTGATGGAGCTGTCCTACGAGCTGGACGAGCGGCGCGTGCGCTTCCCCATCGACGAGTCGCTGTTTCCCCTCGACGCGATCTACGGGGCTGCCTACCTCTTCGTCGACCGCTGCTATGTCTTCCTCGACCGCCCGACTGACCAGGTCGTGGAGGTCCAGCTGCGCACCAAGGGCGAGGCGGACGAGGCGGCGCTCGAGGCGCTCGCCGGGGAGTTCGCCAACGAGCTGCTCAACCAGGTCCTGCGCGTCCGCGTCGGCGAGTCCACCCGCAAGCTGCGGGAGTACACCCTGGCGAAGGCCTTCTTCTCCCACACGCGGACCACCAGCATCGACGCCCTGCTCGCCGAGCTCGACGCCGAGGAGCTCGAGGACGACCCCCTGGAGATCGAGGTCCCCTGGGACAAGCCGGAGTCGCCCGGTGCCTGATCTGCGCTTCCATCGCTCGCTCTACCCGGCGGAGGTCGTGGTCTCGGCCGCGGAGACCTTCAGCCAGCTCGCAACCATCACGGTCGAGGACAACGAGCACGACGTGAAGCTGTCGATCGAGGACGTCCACCCCCACTTCGAAGGCCGGCTGGCGGACGAACTGGCCAACTACGTCCTCCAGGCCACCATCCAGGCGGAGCGGTCGTGAGGTCGAACGCGCCCATGCATTACAGGGAAGCCTGATGTCCATCAAAGACGACAAGCCCGGGCTCCCCACCATCAACAAGAGCCCCTCTGACTTCCTCCAGAAGCAGGAGGCCCAGGACGCCGCCGCCGAGGCATCCCCTTCCCTCTTGCTCCTGAACGCCGCGGACGGCCTCGATCTGGACGCGGCCCACCTCGACCGCACCCTGGCCGGCCTGCCCGACGCCCTGGGCACGCACTGTTCCCATGGATCCCACGGCTCACACGGTTCGCATGGCTCACACGGCTCACACGGCTCGCACGGAAGCCATGGCTCCCACGGATCGCACGGCAGTCACGGCAGTCATGGCTCCCACGGATCGCATGGCAGCCACGGGCAGTGGTGACTCGCTCGTCCTGACGGTCACGCGGCGGTGCGACCTCCGCTGCAGCTACTGCCCGACGGCGAAAGAGGGCTGGCCCTCGCTGAGCATCGGCCAGGTCAACCGGGCCATCGATCTCTTCGTCGAGGGCGGCGGCGGTGACCTCAAGCTCTTCGGTGGCGAACCCCTGCTCGTTCCGGAGGTGGTGGAGGCGGTGCTCGACCGGACAGAGGACGAGCCTGCGATCTCGCGGGTCTACCTCTCGACCAACGGGCTCGGCCTGGACGAGGGCTGGCTGGCTCGGCGACGCGACAAGCTCATCCTGACGATCTCGATGGATGGGCGCCCAGAGGACCACCGGCGTTTCCGACGCCCGGCTCGCGAGGGTGTCCGAGATGCCTACGACCACGTGATCTCCCTGCTCCCGGCGCTGTTGCGGACCCCCCGGGTCGTGCTCACGATGACGATTCCACCTGCCTCGGCGCATAGCGCAGTCGAGAACTTCGACCACCTCCGCGGCCTGGGCTTTCGCCGCTTCAACCTGCTGCCCGGCTACTACCTGCCCTGGCGACCACAGCAGCTCGAAGCGCTCCGAGAAGGCCTCGACGGCATCGCGACACGCTTCCGGGTCGCCTGGTCGGAGGGCTCGCACCTCTACCTGCGCAACCTCTTCACCTGGGCGCCGACACCCTTCTTCAACACGGGCATGGTGGTCGACGCCGACGGCTCGATCCACCCGAGCAACATCGGGCTGTCGCTGGATCACCTCTGCGCCGAGACCCGCGCAGGCACGCTGGAGGCGCCCCCCTCGGCGGCCGAGCTCGACGACAAAGCCGGGACCATCAGCGCCTTGCTGGAGCGAGAGGTGGACGAGCGCGTCCTGGCCTCGACCAGGGCGGTCGACGCGGAGCTGACCCGCATGGTGCGCGGCCTCTACCCGGCCTGGGCAGCATGGAAGAAGGCGAGGAGCTCGTGAGCTGGGTCGGACCCGACGGGCGAGTAATGAGGCGCCTGGAGCTGCACCTGACCTACACCTGTCCCCAGGCCTGCGTGTTCTGCTCAGAGGACCACCGGATGCAGCGTTTCCGGAAGTTCCCCGTGACCTGGGGACGGGTCGCGGCGACCCTCCGGGAGCACGCCGCCCATGGGGTCGACCACCTCCACCTCACAGGCGGCGAGCCGACCATCCACACCCGCTTGCTGGACGTGCTCGCCCTGGCGAGGAAGCTGGGCATGCGGACCTCGATCGGCACCATCGGCGCACGGCTGGCCCGCGAGGACTTCGCCGCCTTGGCCTTTCCGCTGCTGGATACAGCCCTCTTCAGCCTCCACGGTCCCACCGCGGAGCTCCACGACAGGCTGACCTCGAAGGCCGGGAGCTTCGAGAGGCAGCTTCGCGCGATGGAGCTGGCGGAGCGACACCCCACCCTTCGCTGCGCGAACACGGTGGTCTGCAAGGACAACATCGAGCGGCTCCCGGAGACCGTGGACTTCCTCGATCGAGCAGGTGTTTCCTTGATCGTCGTGTCGAACACCACCCCCGAGGGCGCGGCCCTGGATCGCTACGAGGAGCTGGCTGTCACCCTCGAGGTCCTCGCCGAGGTCCTGCCCAAGGTGCGCACCGAGCGGGCCACGCTGCGCTTCTTCGGGGTGCCGATGTGTGTCCTGTCAGAGGACCAGCGGATGCTCTCGAACGACCTGCACTGGGACCCGCGGGTGACCGTGGAGTGGACCGCCGAGCCCGACAAGGTGGTCTACACCGGTCAGTTCAACTGGACCCCGGCCCGGAAGCGCAGCCACGTCGAGGAGTGCGCCCAGTGCAGCCTGCGGGGGGTCTGCATGGGGGTCTACACCCACTACGCCGAGCTCTGGCCGACCACCGCGCTCTGCGCTCGGCCGGCTATCGTGGCGGAGTGACCCGCGACACGCGCCGCAACATCGAAGTGAACGTCGGCAAGGCGTGCAACAACCGCTGCGTCTTCTGCCTCGATGGCCTCCCCAAGCGCGAGGACCGCTCCTTCCTACCGCTGGCGGACATGAAGGCGGAGATCACCCGCTGGTACGGCGAGGGCCACCGCAGCCTGGGCTTCCTCGGCGGCGAGCCGAGCACCTACCCCGGGCTCACGGAGTCCATCGCTCATGCCCGGGATCTCGGCTTCACCCGCATCGCCATCGCCACCAACGGGACCAGGCTTCGCAAGGCGGCCTTCGTCGATCGCCTCATCGACGCGGGCCTGACCCGGGTGACGGTCTCCTCCCACGGCCACACAGCAGAGCTGGAGGACCGGCTCACGCGAGTCCCGGGCAACTTCCTGAAGAAGCAGCAGGCCCTGCGCATCCTGGTGGACCGCCGCGACGCTGGCCGCCTGCCGGACAACGTGAGCGTGAACATCGTGCTCAACGGCTGGAACTACCGAGTCCTGCCGAAGATGCTCCGCTACTTCTTCGGCCTTGGCGTGGACGACGTGCGCGCCAACTTCATCCGCAGCGAGGGCCACGCCGACGAGGACTGGTCGCTCACCCCGACCTACCAGCAGACGGTGCCGGTGCTCATGAAGGCCCTCGCGCTCAACGAGTTCCACTTCCACAAGTCATTCACCTTCGGCGGCTTCCCCCTCTGCGTGCTGCCCATGGAGTTCCTCGCGAACACGCGCATGGTGAGGAAGTACCTGGGCGAGTACCGGGACCTCGACACCGACTGCTCGGTCCGCGGCGAGGGCGACCACGGCATCGCAGAGGTCGAGGACGGCCGGGCCCGCTTCAACTGGCAGGATCGCAAGCGCTTCGATCTCAAGCACCAGCTGGAGCGCTGCGGTCACTGCCGCTACGCCGGGGTCTGCGAGGGCGTCTGGAAGATGTACCTCACCATCCACGGCGACGAGGAGTTCTCGCCCGTGCCGTGATAGACGGCGCCCATGCGGGAGTCCCTCGCCAGCGCCAGGCGCGTGGTCGTCAAGGTCGGAACCAGGGTCGTGTCTCGGGACGATGGGCGCGTCGCCCTGGGCCGGATCGGCATGCTCATAGAGCAGATCGCAGAGCTGCGAGAGGCCGGCAAGCAGGTCCTGCTGGTGTCCAGCGGAGCCATCGGCCTGGGCGCGGATCGCCTCGGTCTGGAGCCCAAGAACGTCGCGGACCAGCAGGCTTGCGCAGCCGCCGGACAGGGGGCTCTGGTCGCCTTCTACGACGCCCTCACCCGCCGCCTGGGCATCCGCACGGCCCAGGTCCTGCTCACCGAAGGCGACTTCCACGACCGGCGTCGCTACGTGAACCTGTCGGTGGCCCTGGAGCGCCTGCTCGCACTCGGCGCGCTGCCCGTCATCAACGAAAACGACGCCGTCAGCACCGCCGGCATCGATCCCGAGCGGGCTCGCATCTTCGGCGACAACGACCGCCTGGCCGCCCTGGTCGCCGCTGGCCTCGACGCCGACCTGCTGGTGCTGCTCACCAACGTCGACGGGATCTTCACCGCTCCCCCAGAGGAGGAGGGCGCCCAGCGGATCTCGGTCTGGAGCGACGACGAGGTGCGCTTCGGCTCCGTCTCCCATGGCGGACGCGGGGGCATGAAGGCGAAGGTCGAGGCCTGCCGGGTCGCAAACGGCGCCGGGGTCCATGTCGTGGTCGCCAACGGCTTCGAGGACGGCATCCTCCACCGGATCCTCGCCGGAGACGACCTCGGCACGCTCTTCCCCGCCGAGCGCAGACAGGCCCGGCATCGGCGCTGGCTGCGCTTCGCGACATCTCCAGCCGGTGTCCTGATTGTGAACGAGGGCGCTCGCGAGGCCCTGGTCGCCCGCAACGCATCGCTCCTGCCCGTGGGCGTGGTGCGGGTCGAGGGCGACTTCGGCTCTGACGAGGTCGTCGCCATCGCCGGCGAGGACGGCGTGCCCTTCGCTCGGGGGGTCTGCAAGCCCTCCTCCGAAGAGGCCCGCGGGCGTCTCGGCAAGCGCGGCGAGGCGGTGCTCGTCCACCGCAGCCGCCTGGTCTTCCTGGAGGCCCCATGAGTCCCGTCGAGCTCGCCGTGGCCGCGAAGGCGGCGGCTCTTGGCCTGCAGCGAAGCAGCACCGTGGCTCGCGCCGCAGCCCTGGAGCGCATGGCCACCGCCCTGATCGAGCGACAAGACGAGATCCTCGCGGAGAACGAGCGGGACTTGGCCGTCGCCGGCGACCTGGAGCCAGCGCTACGCAGCCGGCTGAAGCTGAGCCCGGCCAAGCTCGCGACCCTGGCGGAGGGCATCCGAGCGATCGCGGCAGCGGAGGAGCCCCTCGGTCGGGTCCTGCGCGCAACAGAGCTGGCAGAGGGCCTCGAGCTCCAGCAGGTCACCGCCCCCATCGGCGTGCTCCTCGTCATCTTCGAGTCCCGCCCGGACGTGCTGCCGCAGGTCGCCGCGCTGGCGGTGAAGAGCGGCAACGGCCTGCTCTTGAAGGGCGGCTCGGAGGCTCTGCACAGCAACCGCTGCCTCCACCGGATCGTGACGGAGGCCCTGGACCTCGGGCCTGTCATCGGCTTGGTCGAGACCCGCGCCGACATCGCCGATCTGCTCGCTCTGGACGATGTGATCGACCTGGTCATTCCTCGGGGATCGAAGGCCCTGGTCCGCCACATCCAGCAGAACACGCGCATCCCGGTGCTCGGCCACGCCGACGGTGTCTGCCACGTCTACGTCGACGACGCCGCGGACCTCGGGAGCGCCCTGGAGGTCGTCCTCGACGCCAAGTGCGACTACCCGGCGGCCTGCAACGCGATGGAGACCCTGCTGCTGCACGAGGCCCTCGATCCCTCCCCCTTCGTCGAGGCCCTCGAAGCAGCCGGGGTCGTCGTCCACCGCCAGCCCGCCGACTGGCACACGGAGTACGGCAGCCTCGAGTGCAGCCTGGCCATCGTCTCGGGCATCGACGAGGCCATCGACCACATCCACGCTCATGGCAGCGGCCACACAGAGGCCATCCTCACAGCGGACCCCATCGCCGCGCAGCGCTTCCTCGACGGGGTCGACAGCGCCTGTGTGTTCCACAACGCCTCCACCCGCTTCGCGGACGGCTACCGCTTCGGCCTGGGCGCCGAGGTCGGCATCTCGACCGCCCGCATCCACGCCCGGGGCCCCGTCGGCCTCGACGGCTTGTTGACCACGCGGTGGAAGCTACGGGGCCAGGGCGACACCGCCAGCGCGTTCTCACGCGGGGAGCGCGTGTTCACGCACCGGGCGCTCGACCGGTCGTCCCAGGTCCTGGGTGCGCATCGACGCGAAGGCGACTGACGGACGCGCGGGCACCTGGTGCCCCTCCAGGGCAGGGCCCGAATGCGACGGGATGTTGCGTATCGGCCTCGGTTCTCCGGAACCCCCGGAGATGTGCAACAGAACGTTGCGTATCGGCCTCGGTTCTCCGGAACCCCCGGAGATGTGCAACAGAACGTTGCGTATCGGCCTGGGTTCTCCGGAACCCCCGGAGATGTGCAACAAGACGTGCTTGCACGCCGCGGACGAGAGAGGACCAGTCCTCAGCCAAGTGTCCGATCATATCGCCGGAGACCGGATCGTAGACGCCCCCAGATCGGTCGAAGACCACGTCTTCGGCGTTGCCGACGTTGGCTCGTTCCTTCGCCGCATTCAGCCTCCTGCCCGCCGACTGGCACACGGAGTACGGCAGCCTCGAGGCAGCCTGGCCATCGTCTCGGGCATCGATGAGGCCATCGACCACATCCACGCCCACGGCAGCGGCCGGCGTGGCCGGGCTGCGAGACACACTGCCGGAGTGAGGCGGACAGGCGGGGGCGAAGAGGCGGGGGTCGGTTCGTCGGTCAGTCGGGCAGTCGATCAGCCGGGACAAGCCGCTCCACCTCCCCGTCCCACTCCACCCGAAACAGCGGCGCCTCCCCATCATGGCGGACGGGGCCCTCGCCGTCCCGAAAGAACAGCCGTCCGCTCGATCCCCACAGCGCGCGAACCCGTCCGGACACCGGCTCCCAGACGCGAATCATCGCCCCACCGACACCGCCTGCGCTGCCCCCGAGCACCACCCGTCCGCCCATCCAGTGCACCGACGCGACGTTGTCTACGGCGAGGGTGTGCGTGGGCTGCCCGCTGTCCACGGCCAGGACCTCCACCCGACCATCAGCAACGACAAGCGCGGTGTCCTGCTCGGGATGGACCGCGACCGCAGCGATCCCCGCCCGCTGCCAGCGAAGCGTGCCGTCCGTCCAGCAGCACAGTGCCCCGGCTTCGTCCCGGCTCAGCAGCGCGCCGCCCGCAGACCACGCCGCATCGCACACCTTCGCGGCGGACTCCAGCACCCGCAGTCCGTCCCCCGGCGTCCACAGCAGCAGCCTGGCGGAGCGGTCCACCACGGCGATCTGTGCCCCCATCACCCACTGCTTGACTGCACAGACATCGGCGATGGGACAGGCCGCCAACCGTGCCCCGGTCTCCACACACCACACCGCAGCCGCGTCCTGGTCACGGATCAGGATCTGGGCATCGTCCAGCCAGCCCAGGACCGCCTCCCCCGGCAGCATGATCACTACACCGGACGCCTGCCAGATCCGGATCCCGAACGGCGTCTTGTCGGTGGTGGTCACCGCCAGACGTCCCCCGCCCGGCGCCCACGATCCACCAGGAACCCCGGTCATCGATCCGACCCAGTCGGTCGACACGAAGCACGCCTGCTCGGTCCAGTCCGCCGTCGACCAGATCCGCAAGCTGCCGTCCCAGGAAGCACTGGCCAACCAGGCGCCGTCCGCGGAGAAGCGGGCGTACATCAGCGCGCCAGTGTGCCCGATGAGTCGGGTCACCTCGCGCTCCTGCGCCAGATCGCAGACGATGAGCGCGCCGCCTTCACCGGACAGCACGAGGTGCTCGCCCCACTGCACCCCGATCTGCCCCGTCGGCGGGGACTCCGGGTCGATGGCCACCGCCCGCACCGCGCCGCCCTCGTCGACCACGACCAGGCGATAGTCGGGCCAGACGAAGGTCCGCCCGTCCGGGAGGATCCCCGCGATCAGCGCATCCATCTCCCCGAACAGCTCCAGCAGCACCGCCCCCGACTCTGCGTCGATGAGGCAGACATCGCCGGTGTCATCGACCACCACGACCGCCGCTTCCCCCACCCAGGCCGCGGCGTTGGGCCAGACGAATTCCGCCTCGGGCAGGCTCAGGACGGACGCATCGGTCAGGTCGACCATCGCCACGGACGAGTCACCGGTCAGCAGGAGCCGCTCGCCGGACGGACTGAGGTGGACGTTCCCGAACAGCCGCGGCAGCAGGACCGGCTCAGACGGCGCCCCGACCAACAACTGCAGCGTCGGCGGGGCTCCCAGAAGCGCGCATTCCTGGCCATCCGCCCACCAGAAGACCGCCAGCGTCTCCGAGCGAACCGACGCGACCGCCCCGGTGGTCAGATCGAACAGCACGGTCTGATTCTCGCCGTAGCCGCCCCTCGAACCGATGGCCAGGATGCGCCCGTCGGGACCGATGCGCAGCGCCTTTCCGTAGTTGAGGAAGTCCGTGCCCTCCGGCCAGGGCAGCACTCGCCATGCCCCGGTCGCCGGTGTCCAGGAGAACAGCCCCACGTCCGACACCACCCCGATGAGCGTCTGGCTGTCTGATGTCCAACACAGCGGACCCCGGCCCCCTGCGCGGAAGGCGTGGCGCTTCTTGGTCCGGGTGTCGAAGACCTCGATCCCGTCTCCCTCCAGAGCCAGCCAGGCACCGTCCGGACTCCAGGTCGGCGCCCGGGCGTACAGCGGCAGCCGATGACGGGCCACCACCCGCCAGGGATCCGGCGTCAGCCAGAGCATGGTGGTCTTCGACCTGGCTGGAAGGGGACCACCGCTGCCCAGCGACGAGATCACCACCGCACCGCGACCATCCGGCGCCCCAGCCGCCATCCCTGCTCCCGAGAACAACCCCGGGAGGCCATCAAGCCACGCCGCCATCGCTCCTCCGCGGCGGGGCCAATCCTGACGTGCCCGTCACGGGCCGAGGACGAGGAAGGTCTCGCCCGCATCCCACGCCGTCGTGTCGCTCCCGGCCAATCCCAGCAGCATATCGTTCACCCCATCTCCGTCGACGTCTCCGATGCCCGCGGCCCGCTGGGACATGCACCTCAGTCTTCGGTGTCCGTCGCCGGGCTCTCGACCGGGGGGATGGTCAGTCGTTCGGCGAGCGATCCTGTCCCAGCGGCGGCGAACTCGGCGACCGCATCCGTCCCTCCCAGCCGCTGCACCGCTCCCCACACGGCGCGGGCGTCGGCCGCCTTGGCTGCGTCGTCGGTGGGGGGCTCGATGTCGAGGTCCCGGTACAGGCCGTTGGAGAGGGCGAACGCAGCCATCGGGACATCCGAGGCCAGCGCGTCGCGAACCGATGTCGCGTCCTGAGCGGACTTCTCTGCCGCGTCGCGGGCGAGGATTCGCTTCTCGGCGGCGTTGTTGTAGGCGCAGAGGACCGCGGCCCAGTGGACCGCGTAGGGCGTCTCGCCCCACTCGATGAGGGGGGCGTTCATCCCCTTCGCGATGTCGGCCGCCAGTCGCCAGGCTTCATCGTCCTTTGGCGTGTAGCAGATGTTCGCCGTGCTTGGGCACTGCCCGCGGTGAGCGGCGTACGCGACGGGCGCGGTGCTCACGGAAGGCGCGAAGCCATAGAAGCCGTCGACCTTGTACTCGCCGGTGTAGAAGTCCTCTGGCGCATGGAACGTGGGTCGAGTGGCTTCGCCCACCACCTCTCGCACGGACGCGAACGCGTAGACCCGACCCAAGGCGTCGTACCACTCGCCGCCCATCTCCACCGCTTCGAGCGTCTCCCACTCGACCGGGAACAGCGGCCCTGGGGGATCCATGGGGTCGATGTGGGTGCGATCCGGGAGCGGGTCGGGCACCGGAGCGGGCTCGACGCACAGGTCTGCCGCGGGCATCGCCCAGGCAGAAGCGATCCACATCATGGGCGCTCCGTCTCGGCCCGCCTGCGCTGACCTTCGAGCTGCTCGCTCATCGAGCCCCCGACCAGGGCCTTCTTGATCCACATCGGCGTGCCCCCAGCGCTGATGTCGGCGGTGTACATCATCCGGCTGTGCTCCCCGCGGGCGTAGACCTGGTAGGCTCCGTCGGAGGCGGAGATGTCGTTTTCGTAGCTCTCGTCGAGGTGGTACTCGGTGTAGTTCTCGGCCCTGTCGACGGTGTAGAGGATGTGGAAGTCGGCCGAGAAGCCGATCAGGCTGGCCTCGAACTTCGCGCCGATGATGTCGGTCTCCTCGCGGTAGAGGCTGACCTTGTCGAGGTTGTCGATGTCCCCGGCGCGGGCTGGCAGATCGAGCACGGCGGCGAGGACCACATCAGGCGGGGCGTCGATGTCGATGAAGGCCACGACCGAGCTCTCGCTCTCTGTGCGCACGACGATCTCGCGAGCATCCAGGGCCTTGGTCTCGGCCTCCGTCAGCTCGGGCAGGGTGACGGGACCGGCGAAGGCACTGGCGAGTAGCAACCACACAGCTGGAAGCTAACCGTCCGGGGAGCGTCATCCAGGCAGGAGGCAACACCCGGATAGGCTACTGGCCGTGGAAGCGAGCCACCGGACCAAGGGCCTGTTGCGGCTGACGATGGCGTGCAACGAGCGCTGTCCCTTCTGCAACGTGCCCGCCGAGGACCACCCCGGTCACCCGACCCCCGACGAGGACCTCGAGGCGGCACTCCAGGGATTGGCCAGCCGCGGCGAGCGGACGGCGACCATCTCCGGAGGGGAGCCGACCATCCTCCGGAAGCGACTGGTGGCCCTCGTCGCCAGGGCGCGGGCCCTGGGCCTGGACTTCGTCGAGCTCCAGACCAACGCCGTGCTGCTGACGCCGGACTACGTCGAGGAGCTGCACGAGGCAGGGCTCACCTCCGCCTTCGTGAGCCTCCTCGCGGACAACGAAGTCGACCACGACGCACTCGCCGGACTCGGGGGCGCCTTCGAGCGCTGCCTCGCCGGCATCGACGCCCTCCTCGACGACCGCATCCCGGTCACGCTCAACCCGGTCTTCACGGCGCGGACCCAGGGGCTCCCACCTCGCTACATCGCCTTCGTCAGCGAGCGCTTCCCGGGCATCGCCCACATCTCGATGAGCGCCGTGCAACCCCACGGGCGAGCCGCCGACGGTGCCATGCTGCCCGACTACGCCGTGTTGGGTCCGGCGATCACAGAGGCGCGGGAGATCGCATCAGAGCGCGGGATCGAGCTCTTGAACCCCTACTGCGGGCTGCCGCTGTGCGCAGGCTGGGCGGACGACCTGGAGCACTGCGTGGAGAGCCTGGACCCCTCGACGGGACCCGGACTGGACAACGCCGGGAACAAGGCCTTCGGCCCCCCTTGCCGTCGCTGCGCCCTGCGGCCGGCCTGCGGAGGCGCTTGGCACGCCTACTGGACGGAGCGCGGAGGCAGCGGACTCCAGGCTCCCGTCCAGAAGCACCCACCCTGGGACGGAGCACCGACGACAGAGGCTGCGACGGTCTGGGGCCACGACCTCCAGGATGACGCCACGGACCTCGCCCTCACCTGGAACCCGGACGATCTGCCCACCTTGAAGCGCATACGACAGTTCATCTCCGGCCAGGCCGGACGCCCCGGTCGCCAGCGGGTCCAGGTCGCCCTGGGCATACGGGTCGCCGGCCTGGGAGAGGCCGCGGTGCTGGAGCTGGTGCGCATGGCCAACGCCATCGGCGTGACGCAGGTTGGGCTCCTCGGGGGGCACGCCGAGCTGGCCAGGAAGCTGGAGTCGATCGGTGGACTCCCGGTCGAGGCGCGGCCATGAAGAACCTCGTCGCAGCCTTCTCGACTCGCTTCCGCGGACACACCGACCGCGGCTGGGACCTTCCCCATCCGCCCCTGGAGGCGCTGGTCCAGCTCGCGGACGAAGACGACGTCGTGCTCGGCGGCGGCGAGCCCACCCTCAGACCGGACCTGCCTCGCCTGCTGGCAGCCATCCCGACGGCTCGCCTGCACACCGACGGCCTGGCCTTCGCAGAGGGCCTCCAGGGGCTGGAGCTCCAGCGCGTTCGCATCGACTTCCACTGCGCGCGACAGGACGCACACGACTGGCTGGTCGGCCAGAAGGGAGCTGCCCGATCAGCGGTCCGAGCCATCCGCACCTGCCTGGAGGCGGGGCTCGACGTGGAGGTCGAGGTGCTGCTGACGCGCCCGACACTGCCCCACATCGAGGAGACGCTGGCTGTGCTGGAGTCACTGGGCGTGCAGCAGACGCGCCTGCGCCCGATCGAGCGCCGTGGACCAGCGGCGGAGCACTACCTCGCGCTGGCGCCCCCGCTGACCGGTCTCCGACGACCCATCGTGCAGGGCGAGCTCTGGCACGCCCCAGGGGACCACCCCCTGGCCCAGCCTCTGGTGGCGAGCGACTCCAGCGGCCTCGGCAGGCGCCGCAGCATGCGCTCGGGAGGGGCCTCCATCGACCTGCGCGCTGCCCCTACACGCGCCCTCCGACAGCGCATGGTGAGCCTGGCCGAGCAGCATGACAGCCTGGATGTCCTGGTCGACCTGGAGCGACCCGAGTCCCCGGAGTTGATCACGGACTGCCTGCGGCTGTTCGCGACCGTCGACGCGGTGGCCACCGGGTCCTCCGAGCACTGGTCGAAGGCCGAGCTGCGCCACTTGAGGCGGCTCACGACCCTGACAGAGGCGAAGTAGGATCCGCCATGGACTCCCGCGCCCGGACCCTCGAGCACGAGCGCATCGCGAGCAGGCCGAAGCACTGGGTGCGGCTGACCACGGCCTGCAACAACAAGTGCCTGTTCTGCCTGGACATGGACACCCCTCGCAACGTCTACCTCGCGACAGAGGACATCGAGGCCGACATCCGCCGCGGGCACGTCGAGCTCGGCGCCGCAAAGGTCATCCTCAGCGGCGGCGAAGCCAGCGTCCACCCGCTGTTCTCACGCTTCATCCGCTTCGCCCTCGAGATCGGCTACGAGCGCGTCCAGACCGTGACCAACGGGCTCCGCTACGGCGACCGCCGGTTCTTCGACGAGGTCATGGACGCTGGCCTCGGCGAGATCACCTTCAGCCTGCATGGCCACGACGCCGCGCTCCACGACCGCCTCGTACAGACCCCCGGCAGCTTCGAGCTGCTCATGAAGGGGCTGCTGCGGGCGGTCCGACATCGCGACCGGCACGGCTGGCCCATCGTGAACATCGACGTGGTCATCAACTCGCAGAACGTCGGGGTCCTCGACCGCATCGTCGAGCTCGGCGTGAGCGTCGGCGTCAAGGAGTACGACCTGCTGCACGTCATCCCGCAGGCAGAGGCCTACAGGAATCGCGAGCAGCTCTTCTACGAGGTGCGGGAGCACCTGCCCGTCCTCCAGAAGGTCTTCAGGCTCAACCGCCGGGACGACTTCCACATCTGGACGAACCGCTTCCCGGTGGCCTACCTCGAAGGCCTCGAGGACCTCATCCAGGATCCCCACAAGATGATCGACGAGGTCAGGGGCCGGCGCTTCCATGTCCGGCGCTACCTCGACTCGGGGACGCCGCTGGACTGCCGGCAGCCAGAGCGCTGCGAGCACTGCTTCATCGAGCCCTTCTGCACGACCATGGAGCGGACCATCGAGGCCCAGAACGGACACCGAGTAGACCTGTGGCACGTCGGTGGAGGGTCCTGGAGCGGTCCCCTGCCCTTCGGGGCCTGCCGTCTTGGTGTGATCCGTGAACGATATGAGGATCTTCCGACCGATTACCCGCTGCTGGTCGAGACCTCTACGACGGAGCTGCCCGAACCTGGGGACGTCATCCTCGTCGCGAAGACCGCAGAGCAGTGTGCAGCCTGGCTCGGCCACGACATGGTCGTCCGCCTGAACCCCTCTACGGCACCGTGGCTGCTGGCGAACGTGAACGCTCTGCATGACCTACGCATCCACCAGCCGACCTGGACGAAGACGGAGGAGGCGGTCGCGGGTGACCTGCGCGACCCCGCGGGCTTCTTCCGCCAGCTGAAGCGCCGTGTGCCCGTGAGCGGCCTGCCCGCTTGCCTGGCACCCGGGATGGAGCTGGTCCGAGTGCCGAGACGACTCGACGCGGCGCTCTTCCACGAAGGCCGCCTCCACTGGGAGGCCCTGGCGGCCTTCCACGTCGAGCACCACTACAGGGCGCGCTCGGTGCGCTGTGACGACTGCCCGGTGTCGGAGCTCTGCGAGGGCATCTCCATCCACATGATCCGAGCCCAGGGTCTGGGGCTCTGCCAGCCGCTGGAGGGTGACCACGCCCGCGACGCGCGCGAGCAGCTCAGCGCACTCCCCAAGCGCATCGCCCAGGGCCTGCCGCCGCAGCCGGTGGCAGCCAGCCTGCCGGGTCACCCGCCACCATCGGAGCCTCCGGAGGATCCCCTGCGCCAGCCCAACGGGCTCCGTCGCTCGGACTTCCTGCGAGGCGGGCGCGAGGTCGTCTGATGGCAAACCTGGGCTACCTCCAGCTCACCCGCAACTGCCTCCAGTCGTGCCGCTTCTGCTCCAACCCACCGACCGGGATGGGGCTCGACGAAGATCAGATGCGTGGTCTGATCGACGAGCTCGCCGACCGGGACTACGACGGCGTGATCCTCACGGGAGGAGAGCCGAGCCTCTCGCCGCTGCTGTTCTTGGCCCTGGCCCATGCCGCCGAACGCGGCCTCCACAGCCGCATGATCACCAACGGCCAGAGCCTGGCAGACGCCGAGTTCTTCCGGCGCTGCGTGGACGCAGGCCTGTCCCACGTCCACTTGAGCCTCCACAGCTACAGAGCCGAGGTCCACGACTTCATCACCCGCTACCCGGGCAGCTACGAGGCCATCGTCCGGTGCCTGGAACTCGTGCCGGAGATGGGCATCACAGCTGACATCAACTGCGTCATCAACGCCTACAACTCCGACCACCTCCACCACAGCGCGATCTGGATCACCGAGCACTTCCCGTGGGTGCGCCACTTCGTCTGGAACAACATGGATCCCGATGGCAACCGGGCAGAGGACAACCCCGACTGCATCCCCAGGCACTACGAGTTCAGCCTCAGCCTGGAGCTCGCCATGAAGCACCTCCACGCCACTGGCCGGACCTTCCGCGCTGAGCGGGTTCCGCTGTGCTCGATGCCGGCGTTTCCCTGGGCCTCGACCGAGACACGCAAGATCGTCAAGGAGGAGGAGCGCTGCGTCCGCTTCCTCGACGCCAAGGGCTTCGTCCAGCAGCTGGAGTTCCTCCACGGCAAGGGCGAGCCCTGCGATGCCTGTCGCTGGGACGGGATCTGCGCGGGCATGTACTCGATGGCGCGCTCCTTCGACGAGCGGGAGCTCTCGCCGGTCTTCGAGGACATCGAGCCCACCGTGCGGGCCGTGCTCGGCCGCGAGCCTGAGCCCGAGCTCCTGGAGCGACTCCAGGCCCGTCGAGGCAGGCGATCGCTGACAGAGCAGCCCTCTGAGCGACAGCGCGCGGAGGCGCTCGCCCGGCCCTTCCCTCCGGGGGCGGCTTGATCCTGCTCCTGGCATGCCTCGAAGCCCAGGAGGTCACCCCGGCGCCAGTGGAACTGGGGACCAGCGAGGTCATTCCGGTCGGCTACCGTGTAGCCACTGTGGACACGCTCGAGGGCCCCTTCCTCAATCGCCTGGCGGAGGCCTCCAGCCCCTACCTACAGCAGCACGCGAACAACCCGGTCGACTGGTACGAGTGGGGGCCGGAGGCATGGGCGCGCGCCCGAGAGCTGGAGGTCCCGATCTTCCTCTCCATCGGCTACGCGGCCTGCCACTGGTGTCACGTCATGGCCCACGAGTCCTTCGAGGATCCGAAGGTCGCGTTGTTCATGAACGAGCACTTCGTGAACATCAAGGTCGACCGCGAGGAGCGCCCGGATGTCGACGGCGTCTACATGCAGGCCGTCCACGCGCTCAACGAGGGCAACGGCGGATGGCCCGCGTCCATCTGGCTGGAGACCGACCTGCGGCCCTTCCACGCCGGGACCTACTACCCCTCCGAGCCGAGCTACGGGCGCCCCTCCTTCATCCAGATGCTGGAGCTCGTCGACTCGATCTGGCGGACCGACAGGGCGCGCATCCGGCGTGTGGCCGAGAGCGTGGAGGCGGGGCTCACCGCTGAGGCGATCCCTGCTCGCGCCGAGCTCCCGGGTACGGACCTCGGGGCGATCACCGCGGACCAGATGAGAGCGCAGTGGGACCCGGTGAACCAGGGCTTCGGCCCCGACAAGAAGTTCCCGATGGCCCCCCGCCTGGACTTCCTCCTGGCGCACGCGGCGCGCACGGACGACGTCGACACCCAGGGGCTCGTTCGTGGCGCGCTCACCGCCATGGCCGACGGCGGCATCCACGACCACCTCGGAGGCGGCTTCCACCGCTACACGGTCGATCCAGCGTGGACCATCCCGCACTTCGAGAAGATGCTCTACGACAACGCCCAGCTCGTCGGGCTCTACGCGCAGGCATCCGTCGTGCTCGGACAGCAGCGCTACGCCGAGGTCTCCAGGGACACGGCCACCTACCTGATCCGAGACATGCAGGACGCCAGCGGCGCCTTCTACTCCAGCGAGGACGCAGACTCCGCCGGCGAGGAAGGCAGCTTCTACGTCTGGACGCCGACAGAGGTGGTGGCGGTCCTCGGCCCCGAGGAGGGCCCACGCTTCAACGCGGCCTTCGGCGTGACCGAGGAAGGCAACTTCGAGCACGGGACGACGGTGCTGACCCGCCAGGGGGACGAGGACTTCGCGGAGGCCCGGCTGCTGCTCTTCACCCACCGGCTCGGGCGCACGCCGCCGCCCACGGACACCAAGCAGGTCGTTGCATGGAACGGCCTGGCGATCGGTGGCCTCGCGCTCTCGGGTCGCCTCCTCGATGAGCCCACCCACGTCGAGGCAGCCCGCCGCGCCGCCGAAGCCGTGCTCGCCTACCAAGGCGCCGACGGCCGTCTCCCGCGCACCCTGGCGCCGAACCCCCCAGAGGGCACCCTGTCGGACTACTCGTTCTTCGCCGAGGGCCTGCTCCACCTCTACGAGGCCGACCCGGACCCGCGCTGGCTGTTGGCCGCCGAGCTCACGGCCAAGGCGATGGTGGAGCGCTTCCAGTCAGACAGCGGCGGCTTCTACGAGGCACCAGAGGAAGCCGACGAGCTCTTCGTGCGTCGCCAGGATCCCAGCGACGGCGCAGAACCGAGCGGCTGGGGGCGCGCCGTGGTCGTGCTGTTGCGCCTCCACGCCTACGGCTCGGCCGTCGGGGACATCGACAAGGCCGAGGCAGCCCTCGAGGCCGCCGGGCTGTACCTGCACCGCGCACCCTACGCCGTGCCATCGATGGTGCTCGCCCACGACGCCCTCCGACGCCCTTCCCTCGAGGTCATCCTGGCCAGCCCCACAGCGGACGATCCCGTGCTGGCGATGTTCCGACGGGCCTACGACAACAGCCACCGGCCCGACGCCGTGCTGGGGGTGGTCACGCCCGAGACCGCCAACGATCTGGCCCACATGACCGCTTTTTCAGGAAAGGTGCCCGGAGCCGGCCCCCGGGCCTATGTCTGCGTGGACAAGGTCTGTCACCTACCTACGGAAGACCTCGCCGAGTTCATCGGCCAACTCGAAGCGACCCTGGACTACTCCAGCGAGCGGTAGAGGTTGTTGAGCTGGTTCAACGCCGCCTCGCCAGCCTTGGCGTACATCACCTTGTCCGGCACCGGGATCGAGAGCTCGGCCTTCAGGTGGTAGGTGATGACCGTGCCGCCTTCCACCGCTGAGACGGCCCAGCTGACCTCGTACTGATCGAAGTCCTCAGAGCTGACCAGCCGGTCCCGCCAGCTCGTGTCGCTCGTCTTGCAGCGCTCGGTGTGCATGCGCAGGTTGGACAACAGCCCCCGCGCCTCTGTCGTGACCGCGTCGCAGCTGCCCTCGTCCTCGACCGTGTAGCTGACGAGGTCGGGGCTGAGTCCGTAGACCTTGTCCGTGTCGTCGAGGACCGCCCTGACAGCGTCGACGTCGTGCGGCACGAAGTAGCGAATCGTCAGGCCGTCGTCGCCGACGATCGTCTCGGGTTCGGCGGCGAGACCAAGTGAGAGGAGGAGCAGCACGATAGATGTGTACCAGATCCCCGACAGGGGTGTGAATCGAATTTCGCACCTGTGTCGATCGTCACCTGGGGCGGCCTGGCAGGCTCACCTCCCGATCAGCTCGACGTCGCCTGAGAGAACCGCTCGGAGCCCGTCTTCGGTGCGCACCAGGAGCGCGCCATCGGAGCCGATGTCCTCTGCGAACCCCTCGACAGAGCCGAGACGGACGCGACGGCCGAGGGTGCGACTCCTGGCCCTCCAGGCGTGCAACATCGCCTCAGGATCGTGGACTGCCTGGGCACAGCGATCCTCGATTCGGGAGACGACCCGGGCGAGCAGCGCGACCCTGTCGATGCCATGGCCCAGGCCCACCGCGTCGGGCAGCTCGGGGGGGAAGCGCTGCTGGTTCACGTTGAGGCCCACGCCCAGGACGACGAAGGCCAGCCGCGAGCCCGCGGTCTCCAGCTCGGCGAGGATGCCGGCGAGCTTGTGATCCTCTCGGTCGACGACGTCGTTGGGCCACTTGATGAACGCTTGCGTGGCCTCTGCGACGGCCAGCGCCGTGGCGAGGCACTGCAGCGGCGCCGCCTCCGGGGAGATCGGAGGTCGCAGGAGCAGCGAGAAGTAGAGGTTCAGGCCCGGCGGACTCTGCCAGCTCCGCCCGAGCCGTCCCTTGCCCCCGGTCTGCCCGTCGGCGACAACCAGGGTGCCGCTCGGCGCGCCCTGGCGTCCGAGCTCTCGGGCTCGCAGGTTCGTGGAGTCGGTCTCCTCGAAGAAGACCACGTCCCGCTCGCAGGCGCGGGACAGCGCCTCGGCCCTCACTCCAGCTCCAGGGAGAGATCCACCCAGCGCGCCTGGTGGATGAGGCCGCCGACGCTGACGACGTCGAGGCCCAGGACATCACGCAGCCGGGCGATGCGCTCGGCGTCCATGTTCCCGCTGGCCTCGAGGGTGGCACGACCAGAGGCGCGGGCGACCGCCTCCCGGATCATCGCGTCGTCCATGTTGTCCAGGAGGATGACGTCGGCGTCGGCGGCCAGGGCCTCGTCCAGCTCCTCGAGGGTCTCGACCTCGACCTCGACCTTGACGAGGTGGTGGACTGCCTTCCGGACCCGACCGACGGCCTCGCCGATGCTGCCGACGGCCCTGATGTGGTTGTCCTTGATCATCACGCCGTCGTAGAGACCGAAGCGGTGGTTGTGCCCGCCGCCATGACGCACGGCGGCCTTCTCGAGCTGGCGGTGCAGCGGGGTCGTCTTGCGGGTGTCGACCACGCGCAGCTTGCCCTGCGCGGCCCCGACGATACGTCGGGTGTTCGTGGCGATGCCGGACAGGCGCATGAGGAAGTTCAGGGCGACTCGCTCGCAGGTCAGGACGCTCTGGAGCGGACCGCTGACCTCGGCGATCGGGGTCGACGCAGAGACCCGGTCCCCGTCCCTGCCGATCGCGGACAAGCTGGCACCGCCGACATCGAAGACGGCCTCGGCGACCTCCAGCCCCGAGACGACCAGCTCCTCCTTGGCGATGATGAGGCCACGTCCGGCCTTCGCTGGGTCGACGCAGGCGGTGGTCGTGATGTCACCCGGGCCGACGTCCTCTTCCAGGGCCAGCTCGACCAGGCGCCGGAGCTTCATCCGATGGCCTCGCGAGAGGTCCTCAGGGTCGCGAGGCGGGCCTGGGCGACGCCGAGCTTGTCGCGGAACTTCTGCACGACCTGCGGCGGCGCCTTGTCGACGAAGCCAGCGTTGCCGAGCTTGCCCTGGAGCTGCGCGACGTCTCGCTCCGTCTTGGCCAGCTCCTTGTCGAGGCGTGCCCTCTCCGCGTCGAGGTCGACCGTGCCCTCGAGATCGATGAGGATCTCGCAGCCCGGCACCACGGCGGTGGCGTGGTTCTCCGGTGGCTGTCCGAGGAAGGCCTCGACCCGACTCAGGTGGGAGAGCGCGCCGGCGTGTCGCACCAGCCAGTCGGAGCGCTCGCCGCGGGCGTGGACCGAAAAGGGCACCTTGGGGCTGATCTCCATGTCGGCCCGCACACGCCTGAGCGCGGTGATGGCCCCCTGGAGGAAGGCGACTTCGTCCAGAATCCGATTATCGCTCGGGAAATCGTGGGCCTCTGGATAGCGCGCGAGCATCACCGTGCCCTCGGTCCCGGGCAGGCGCTGCCACAGCTCCTCGCCGAGCATCGGCATGATGGGGTGCATCAGCCGAGCCACCGCCTCGAAGCAGGTCACCAGCGTCGCCTGCGCTGCCGCGCGGGGGGCCCCACCGCCATAGATCGCGGCCTTGGAGAACTCCAGGTACCAGTCGCAGAGCTCGCCCCAGGTGAAGGCCTGGAGCTCCTGGGCCGCCTGGTCGAAGCGATAGTCGTCCAGCGCAGCGCGGATGCGGGCCGTCGCCTGCCCCAGCCGGGCCAGGATCCAGCGGTCGTAGGTGCCGGGCTGGACCACCGCGGCGGGGTCGTAGCCGTCCAGGTTCATGTGGAGGTAGCGGAAGGCCTGCCAGAGCTTGTTGACGAAGCGGCTGGAGACCTCGACGAGCTGGTCCCCCCAGTTGATGTCGCCGCCCTGGGTGGCGTGGAAGGCCAGGGTGTAGCGGAAGGCGTCGAGGCCGTGCCGCTTGATGGTGTCGAGCGGGTCGATCGTGTTGCCCTTGGTCTTGGACATCTTGTGGCCGTCGGCGTCGCGCACGAGGCCGTGGATGCAGACCTTCTCGAAGGGCACCGCGCCCATGTTGTGGACCCCGGAGAACATCATCCGGGCGACCCAGAAGAAGATGATGTCGAAGCCAGTGACGAGCACGCTCGTCGGGTACCAGCGGCGCAGCTCGGGCGTGTCGTCGGGCCAGCCCATCGTCGAAAACGGCCACAGGGCGGAGGAGAACCACGTGTCGAGCACGTCAGGGTCCTGCTCGATGCTGGAGGAGCCGCAGGCACGGCACTCTGTGGGGTCCTCTTCGCAGACCTGCAGATCGCCGCAGTCCGAGCAGGTCCAGGCGGGGATCTGGTGTCCCCACCACAGCTGCCGGCTGATGCACCAGTCGCGGATCTCGCGCATCCAGGCGAAGTAGGTGTTCTCCCACCCCCTCGGCACGAACTCGGTGTAGCCGCGCTCGACCGCGGCGATGGCCGGAGCCGCCAAGGGCTTCATGCGAACGAACCACTGCTTCGAGAGCATCGGCTCGACAACCGCGTGGCCACGCTGGGAACGGCCCAGCGCCATCGTGTGGGGCTCCGAGCCCCTGTCCAGGCCGAGCTCGGCGATGGCTGCCTTGACCGCGTCCCTGGCCTCGAAGCGCTCCATGCCGCAGAAGCGCCCGCCGTTTTCGTTCACGTAGGCGCGCGTATCGAAGATCGTGATGAACTCGAGGTCGTGGCGCTTGCCCACCTCGTAGTCGTTGAAGTCGTGGGCAGGGGTCACCTTCACCGCCCCGGTCCCGAACTCGGGATCGACGAGGATGGAGTCGGCGATGATCTCGATGTGGCGGTCCACCAGCGGGTTGTGCACCGTCTCGCCGATGAGGTGCTGGTAGCGCTCGTCGTCGGGGTGCACGGCCACGGCGGTGTCGCCGAGCATGGTCTCGGGTCGGGTCGTGGCCACCACGATCTCGCCGCTGCCGTCCGACAGCGGGTATGCGAAGGACCACAGCTCGCCCTTGTGCTCGCTGTCGTACTCGACCTCGAGCTCCGAGAGCACAGTGAGGCCTCCCGGATCCCAGTTGATGAGCCTGGTGTCCCGGTAGATGAGGTCCTCTTCGTAGAGCTTGCAGAAGACCTTGCGCACGGCCCGGGACAGGCCCTCGTCCATCGTGAAGCGCTCGCGACTCCAGTCGCAGGAGACACCGAGCTCGCGCAGCTGGTGGGTGATCCGGCCGCCGCTCTCCGCTTTCCAGGCCCAGGTCCGCTCGAGGAACTTCTCGCGCCCGAGCTCGACGCGATCGATGCCCTCTGCCGCCAGCTGGCGGGTCACGACGAGCTGCGTGGCGATGCCGGCGTGATCGGTGCCCGGAATCCAGAGCGTGTTGTAGCCGTCCATCCGCTTGTACCGGATGAGGATGTCCTGGAGCACGTTGTCCAGGGCGTGGCCCATGTGCAGGATGCCCGTGATGTTGGGCGGCGGGATGACGATGCTGAAGGAGCCCTTCTCGCCGTCCTCTGCGGGGTCCGCGGTGAAGAAGCCGCTGTCCTCCCACCAGGCGTAGTAGCGCTCGGCGGCGGCGTGCGGGTCGTACTTGTCAGGGAGGTCGTTCGACATGGCAGGCCCCGCTAACTCGGACGAAGTCTAGCCGCGCTTGGCCAGCTCTTCCTTGACCGCCTTCTCGACCGCCTGGGCCACGATCTCCCGGAACTCCGGAGAGGAGACCAGGGCATTGCGGAGCACACCCTCGACCACCTCTGGGAGGACCTCCAGGATCGCGCGCTCGAGCGCCGGACCGACGACCTCCGGGTCGACCGAGACGGGCTCCGGCTGGCGGAAGTCCCGGGGAAGGAAGGTGGCCAGCCGCTCCTCGGAGACCGGGACGTTGTGCCTCGGCCCGACGAGGGGCCCGTCATAGCTCGGGACCGCGTCTGGGAGCTCTGACAGGTCGGGGGAGGTGATCTCGGGCAGTCCGAAGCCGACGAGCCCGATGGCCTCTTCGACCTTGGACCGGAGCGAGCGGGCGGTGAAGGGCACCGAGATCTTCCCGTCCACCCCGCACTCCGTCGCCCGGACCTCGTCGTACACGTCGAAGCCGCCAGCGAGCAGGTAGACCAGGGCCGCCGGGTAGCGCTCGCGCATCGCCCGGGCGAGGTCGTAGCCAGTCCCGCGTGGGAGACGGACCGCCGAGATGACGAGGTCGACGCTGTGGCCGTTGGAGGCTTCCTCCGCGTCGTCGAGGCCACGCGCACGAAGGCACGGGAAGCCCGTCCCTCGGAAGGCTTCCTCGACCCGACGACAGGTGGCCGGGTTGGGGTCCACCACGAGCACGGTCTTGCGAGTCACGGTGGGGATCCCTACCACCGCAACGGCGGTGGAGTCAAAGTCAGTCTTGAACGACGAGGACGTGCATGCCGCGGGTGACGACCTCGACCTTCTGCCCGTCTTCCATCTCGACCACGTCGGAGTTCTGGAAGCCGACGAAGAGGTTGATGTACTCGACGGGCAGATCGCCGTTGAGCAGACCCCAGACCTCGTCGTCCACGTAGAAGCCGTCCTCGTCAGCGGCGCAGGTGACGGTGCCCCACGGCTCGCCGTCGCGCTCCTGCCGGATCTGGACCCAGGTCTCCTCCCAGCCCTCGGCATCCCAGGACAGCTCGACGGGCTCGCCGAAGCTCAGGTTGCCGTCTTCATCGACGTCGTCGATGTCCTCGTCCACCCAGTCGATCTCCCCCGCAGCCGGCGTGCTGGCCCCGTCGAGTGCGGCGGCCTCTTCGAGCCAGACCCCCCCTTCGAGCAGGTCTTCCGAGCGCTCACAGGAGCGCACGTTCGACAGCACCTCGTGGTGGTAGAAGCCAGCGGCCTTGCGGGCGAGCTCGCCCCCGCCGTCGTCCGTGGACCAGCGGGGCTCGTCACCGCCCAGGCCGGGCAGGTCGGCGCCGCCCGCGCCGGCGTCCTCTGGGAACATGGACAGACCGTAGACGCAGCCGCCGGGCAGCTCGCGCTCCTGCAGCCCGTCGGGTGCGTACTCCAGCGCGACGTCGAAGCTGAAGACGCCCTCGTAGAGGTCCCCGGTCTCGTTGTCCCCGCACTCCCAGGTGTAGACGTCACTGGTCAGGCGAGCGTCGGCCTCGGGCCCCTTTCCAAGGTCGAGAGTGCCACTGCAGCCCTTGCAGCCGGTCAGGATCATCATCAGTCCAAGCATCGAAGAAACCTCAGAAGCGACAGAGATCATACCCAGGGCACGGTCGCCTGTCTGTCAATCCGAGGCTACGTTCGTCTGCTCGGAGGCGTGACACCGTGCTGTGGCTCTTTGCCTGCGTCGAAACCGGCCCAGCGCCGATGAACGACCTGTCAGCAGGGTTCTTCGACGCTCCCTGGCCCTCCGACCTCCGGAGGACGGCGTCAGGGGGCCTGGATCTCACCGGCTTCCCGAGTCGCGACGAGCAGCCGCTGGTCTCGCTCTACTGCGACGAGGGAGAGACGGGCATCGACGGCGCGGGGACGACGGCGCCCATCACCTTCCGCTTCGACGGCGAGCTGGCGACCGGTGACCTCCCCAAGCCCCTCGGAACGCTGTACCCCTCCAGCGCGCTGTTCTTGATCGACGTCGATCCGGACTCTCCCCACTTCGGCACGCGCGTCCCCGTCGAGTGGGACTACCAGGAAGACGAGACCACCTTCCAGCCCACCAACCTCCTGACCCTGGCGCCGCTGTCGGGGATCCCACTTCGGCCAGGGAACACCTACGCCGCAGGGGTCACGACCAAGGTCGCCGCACGCGACGGTGACTTCTGGGAGGTCTTCACCGTCGATCACCCGGACCACGCCCTCTACGCAGACCTCCAGGCCGCGCTGTTCGAGGACGGAACGGCGGTCGAGGACGTGGCCATCGCGACGGTCTTCACCACCCAGGACCCGGTCGACGAGACAGCGCTGATCGCCAGCTGGATCCAGGAGAACCTCGGCGTCCAGGATCTCTCCCAGGAGCTCACGCTCACTCACGCGGCCCGGACCTACACGCACTACGAGGGCACCCTCTGGCTGCCGATCTGGCAACACGGGGAGCGGCCCTACGCCAGCGAGGGGGGCCAGTTCGTGATCGAGGACGGCGAGCCCGTCATCTACGCCTGGGAGCGGATCGCCATCTCCTGGACCGTCCCGGCTGACCGGGAGATGCCCGCGGAGGGCTGGCCGGTCGTCATCTACGCCCACGGCACCGGCGGGGACTGGACGACCTGCTGCAACGACTACAGCAAGTACGCCCAGGCCTCCAGGGCCGGAGAGGCCGGCCTGGCCATGCTGGGCTTCTCCCAGCCCCTGCACGGTGACCGCAAGACCGCGGACACCAGCGAGGAGTTCCACACCTTCAACTACTTCAACCCGGACTCGGCGCGCTCCAACTTCCGCCAGGGCGCCCTGGACATCGTCTACCTGGCGCATGTCGTCAGCGGCCGCTCCCACACCTTCGGGCTCGAGGGCGAGGAGCACGTCACGAACCCCGAGATGACCCTCTTCATGGGCCACAGCCAGGGGGGCATCACGGGGGCCATCGCCCTCCCCTTCCTTGGCGACGACATCCGGGGTGCAGTGCTCAGCGGAGCCGGCGGGGGCCTGTCCCTGTCAATGGTCTACAGGAAGGAGGGCGGCTTCGACATCGAGTCGCTCATCACCGAGGTCCTGGACTTCAGCTCCGACGAGGAGCTCGATCCCCTCCATCCCGTGGCGGGCCTGCTCCAGACGCTGGCGGAGAGCACCGACTCGGCCAACTACGCGCAGTACTGGTTCCAGCGCCGCTCCTGGTTCACCGGGCCCCCGGTGCCCGTGCTGATGTTCGAGGGCATGCTGGACCTCCACACACCGCCCATCACCAGCGAGGCGCTGGCCGCGGCCGGGGGCGTCCCGATCATCGAGCCCAGCGTGAGCGTGAACGACGCCAACCGCGTCCAGGGCATCGGCACCATCGTGACGCCGACCTCCTACAACGTCGAGACGCGCCTGGACGGCTGGACCACCGCGGGGCTCGCGCAGTACGACGACCAGGACCACTTCGCGATCCACAACCTCGGCGCGGCCCAGCGGCTCTACCGGGACTTCCTGAAGAGCGTCGTGGAAGGGGACCCGGCGATCGGGGTGCTGCGATGAAGAACCTCCTGCTCGGCGTGAGCGGCGGCATCGCGGTCTACAAGGCCTGCGAGCTGACCTCGCTGGCCACGAAGGCTGGCTGGGACGTGCGGGTCGTGATGAGTGACAACGCCACCCGCTTCGTGGGGCCTGTGACCTTCGCGGGTCTGACGGGCAACCCCGTCCTCACCTCCACCTTCGACGACGCGATGGCCCACATCGACTGGCCGAAGTGGGCGACGGTCGCCTGCGTGGCGCCAGCCACCGCGAACAGCCTCGCCAAGCTCGCAAGCGGCATCGCGGACGACGTTCTGTCGACCACCCTGTTGGCACTTCGGCGAGGCACGCCCTGCGTCCTCGGGCCGGCGATGAACACCGAGATGTGGTGCAACCCCGCGGTCCAGCGAAACGTCGCGTGGCTCGCCGAGCAGGAGCGCTACACCATCGTGGACCCGGTCGAAAAGCGCCTGGCTTGCGGAGACGTCGGCGTCGGTGGGCTGGCCTCGCCAGGGGACCTGCTGGCTGCGATCGAGGGCGCGAGGGGTTAGCTTGGGCCTGATGCGAGAGAACTCGAGCACCTGCATGTGTCCCGGCGCGACTCGACCGCGCTGCACTCGCTAGTCTCAACGCAATCCAATCCGGGCTTCCGGCCCACCGAGTTCGACGATGAACGCAAGTGCCCCCTGGCACGGCGAGGACGGGCTCCTCGGCCGTGTCGGAAACACCCCGCTGGTACGACTGGAGAGCTTCGAGCTGCCAGACGGCGTCGAGCTCTACGCCAAGTGCGAGTGGTTCAACCCCGGCGGCTCGGTGAAGGACCGCGCGGCCGCCTCCATCATCCTCGAGGCCGAGCGCTCCGGCCGGCTGCGGCCCGGCATGCGGCTGTTGGATGCCTCCTCCGGCAACACCGGCATCGCCTATGCCTGGATCGGAGCCAGGAGGGGCTATCCCCTCACCCTGTGCCTGCCGGCCAACGCCAACGCCGAGCGCCAGCGCACGCTCAGGGCCTACGGAGTGGAGCTCGAGCTGACCTCGCCCCTGGAGGGCTCCGACGGCGCCATCCTCAGAGCCCGCGAACTGGCCGACGACGAGCGCTTCTTCTACTGCTCCCAGTACGACAACGACGCAAACTGGCGAGCGCACCAGAGCTCGACGGGCCCCGAGATCTGGCGCGACACGCGCGGCCGGGTCACCCACTGGGTGGCGACCCTCGGCACGACCGGGACCTTCATGGGGACCTCGCGCTTCCTGCGACCGCACGGGGTCGCCTGCATCGGAGTGCAGCCCGACTCGCCCTTTCACGGGCTGGAGGGGCTCAAGCACCTGGAGACGGCGATCGTGCCCGGAATCTGGAACCCGGAGGGGCTGCTCGACGACACCCTCTGGGCCCCGACCGAGCGCTGCTACGAGCTGGTCCGACAGCTCGCGGCAGAGGAGGGCCTGCTCGTCGGCATCTCCAGCGGAGCCGCGGTCTGGGCGGCCCTGCAGGTGGCCAGGGGCCTGGAGAACGGCGTCGTCGTCACCCTCCTGCCGGACGGGGGCGACCGCTACCTCTCCGAGCCCCACGTCTGGGGGGAAGATGAAGATTGAGCGAGCCGAGCTCGACAAACTCTGGGCCCACGCGCGGCAGGGCTACCCCCACGAGGTGGTGGGCATCCTCGCCGGTGAGCGGGAGACCGGGCACGTCAGGCGCGTCCAGCCCCTGGTGAACGAGCGCGCCGATGCCGCCCACAACCGCTACCGCGTCAGCGGCCTGCTGCTGATGAGAGCCGAGCGCAGCCTGGAGGCAGAGGGCCTCCAGATCGTCGGCTACTACCACAGCCACCCGGATCATCCCGCGCGCTACTCCGAGACCGATCGGGACAACGCGCTGCCCAACACGAGCTACCTGATCACCGCCGTGAAAGGCGGGGAGATAGCAGACACCCTCAGCTGGCGCCTGGAGGAGGACCGCTCCTCCATGGTCGCCGAAGACATCGAGATCCTGCCCTAGGGCCCGGAGACAACGACCATGGCCACCATCCACATCCCCACCCCGCTCCGCCCCTACACCGACGGCAACGCCTCGGTCGATGTCGGCGGCAGCACCGTCGGCGAGGCCCTCGCGGCGCTGACGAGGACCCATCCTCGGCTGACGAAGCACCTTCGAGGTGACAACGGCAAGCTGCGCAGCTTCGTCAACGTCTACCTCGGCGACGAGGACATCCGCTTCCTCGACAAGGAGGCGACCCCCCTGGGAGAGGGGGACGAGCTGACCATCGTCCCGTCGATCGCCGGGGGTGTACGGTGACCCTGCCCCTGCTCGAAGCGCCGGAGATCGCAAGGTATTCGCGCCATCTCATCCTCGACGAGGTCGGCATGGAGGGCCAGCGCCGGCTGAAGGGCAGCTCCGTGCTCTGTGTGGGCACCGGCGGCTTGGGCTCGCCGCTGTTGATGTACCTGGCGGCGGCTGGAGTCGGCCGCATCGGCATCGTCGACTTCGACGTCGTCGACGAGTCCAACCTCCAGCGACAGATCATCCACGGCACCTCGAGCCTGGGGCGACCCAAGGTGCAGTCCGCCGTCGAGCGCTTGGGAGACATCAACCCCTTCGTCCGCCTCGACGTCTACGAAGAGGCCCTGACCTCCGACAACGCGCTGGCCATCCTGGAGCCCTACGACGTCGTCGTCGACGGCACCGACAACTTCCCCACGCGCTACCTCGTCAACGACGCCTGCGTGATCCTCGGCAAGCCGAACGTCTACGGCTCGATTTTCAAGTTCGAGGGCCAGGCGAGCGTCTTCAACTACCAGGGCGGGCCGAACTACCGCGACCTGTACCCGGAGCCCCCGCCTCCAGGGCTGGTGCCGTCGTGCGCGGAGGGAGGCGTGCTGGGGATCCTCCCTGGCGTCATCGGCTGCATCCAGGCGACCGAGACGATCAAGATCCTGCTCGGTCGAGGGAACACCCTCTCCGGTCGGCTCATGCTCTACAACGCCCTGGACATGAGCTTCCGCGAGCTCAAGCTGCGCCGCGACCCGGACGCCCCGGCGATCACCGAGCTCATCGATTACGTGCAGTTCTGCGGCGTGCCTCACAACGACCACGAGACGGTCGGCTCGGTGGGCGAGGGCTTCGGCCGCATCAGCGTGGCCGAGGCGAAGGCCCGCCTCGACTCGGGGTGGGCGCCCTATGTCCTGGACGTGCGCCGTCCCAACGAGGCGGACATCGTGGCCTTCGACTTCTCCGACCGCCTCCAGCCCCACGGGATGGTGCTCGACATCGCCGAGGAGCTCCCGCGAGATCGGGACATCCTCGTGCACTGCAAGATGGGAGCGCGCTCCGCCACTGCCTGCTCGATGCTCGCCGGCGCCGGCTTCGAGCGGCTCTACAACCTCGAGGGCGGCATCGTCGGCTGGGCAAGGGAGATCGACTCCTCGCTGCCGGTGTATTGACCCTCGCGCTCGCCGCCCTGTTCATCGCCTTCGCGCAGGTCGTGCGAGGCGTCACGGGCTTCGGGTCGGCGCTGGTCGGCGTCCCGCTGTTGGCTGCTCTCTACGGGCCGCGCACCGCCATCTTCGTGATGGCAGCCACGGACCTCGTCGGCAGCGGGCCCCTCATCTGGGACGTGCGCCGCCAGCTCAGGGTGCTGGTTCTCGCGGCGCTGCTGCCCGGATCGATCCTCGGCCAGCACGTCGGCACCGAGCTGCTGCTGATCCTCGACGAGGCCGTCGTGAAGGCAGTGCTTGCCACGGTCGTCGCCATCTTCGCGGTCCGCATGGTGTGGAGACCGGTGCGCACCGGCCGCGGCGAGCTCCTCGACCTGCCCGAGAACAAAGGCACCGTGCTCGGAGTCGGGGCCATCGCCGGAGCCATCGGCGGGGTCATCTCCGGACTCGTCGGAGCCGGAGGCCCACCCGTCGTGATCTGGGCCAGGCACTTCTTCGCCCCGCCGCTGTTCCGGTCCCAGCTCATCTGGATCTTCTTCTTCACGGGCGCCACGCTGACCGGGATGCTCTGGTTCAAGGGCGCCGTCGACGAAGGCACGCCGCTGTTGGCCACGCTCCTGGTGGTCCCGATGCTCATCGGAAACCGCCTCGGCGCCTGGCTCGCGCCGAAGATCCCGCCTGCGGCCTTCGGGCGCCTGGTAGGGCTCATCCTCCTGGGGACTGCGGGCCTGATGGTCAGCGGCTGAGCACCACCATGGCCTCGACGTGGTGGGTGCCGGGGAACATGTCGAAGCCGACGGCGCGGGTGACGCGGTAGCCGGCCTTCAGCGCGACGCTTGCATCTCGTTGCAGGCTGCGCGGGTTGCAGCTGACATAGACGATGCCCTTCGGGCGGGTCGGCAAGAGCTGGTCGAGCACACGGGGGGCTCCCCCCCGCGGCGGATCGAGCAAGGCCACGTCGAAGGCAGCGTCTCCGGCGCGGAACGAGCTGGCGTCGGCGGTGCGGGCGTCGATGTCCAAGCCGTGCCGCTTCGCCGTGTCCCTAGCGTCCCGCATGGCGGAGCCGGCGACCTCGATGAGGGTGACGGGCTGGACATCGGCGAAGCAGAGGCTGAGGTTGCCGATGCCGGCGTAGAGATCGAGGACGCGGCTCGGCGAGAGCCCCAGCACGGCGTCTCGGACCTCTTCGACGAGGACAGCGTTCACCTCGAGGTTGACCTGGTAGAAGCTGCCCGGGCTCACCCGCAGGCGGAGGCCTTGGACCTCGAGCCAGAGCTGGGGATCCCCGACCACCGCCTTGCCCCGACAAGCCGCCGGATAGCCGAGGTCGGCCAGGCGCTGCCGTGGTCCGATGCCGTTGAGCACGACCTTCGAGCCGTCGCTGCGGATCTCGAGGCGCTCGACGGTGCCGAGGTCCCGCTGCGCCAGCTCCCGGAGCGCTGCGTCGACCTCTTCGCGCGCCAGGGGTTCGTGCTCGATGGCGCGAAACGTGCGGCTGCGCCGCTCCATCACCCCGACTCGCCCGCCGACCACGTTCAGGTCGATGCGCGCCCGGTAGCCCGTCTGGCGGGGTGAGCTCACCCACCGATCGAGGCGCCGACCCAAAAGTTCGCTCAACATCGGGTAGCTTCATGCCATAGACGGGACACGGGACCGAATGATCACTTTTCGAAAGTCGCAGGGCCTGCTCGTCGTGAGCATGGCCGAAGGAGCCGTGGTCGGCAAGCTGGACGACTTCCAGTTCGACCTCGAGGACCGCACGATCTACGGCTACCGCATCAAGGGCTCGGGCATGTTCTCGAAGACCGGCGGCATCGTGGCCGAGAAGCTGGTGAAGGTCGGGCGACACGTGGTCTTCATCTCCTCCGAGGCTGACGTGGAGTGGACCACCGCTGCCCGCCACGCCGAAGAGGGCCGCGCGTGGGCCAGCCAGTACACGGGCACCCGCGTGATGAGCCGACGCGGCACGATGATGGGCGAGGTGGACGACTTCGTCTTCGATCCCGAGGAGGACAAGGTCCTGGCGCTCTACCTGGACCACAACCGCGTGGTCGAGATCGGCGACGCGGTGACGACAGGGCCAGCGGCCTGCATCCTGGACGCCTCGGCGGTGCGCGAGGTCCCGGGAGAGAGCCACGAGCCCAAGTCATGGTGGTCGAGGCTCACAGAGAGCGACGACGACTGAAGGGTCGCGTGTCAGCTGTAGTTGTCGTCGGCCCAGTCGGCCGACGGGGGGCCCGGCAACTCGCTCTCGGTGAAACAGCACGCCTGCGTGCAATCTGGACGAGGCTGACGCGCAGGGTCCCCGAGACTGATCAGCGCTCAAGGACCGTCCTGCGGTCCTTGGAGACCGAACAGCGCGCCTGATCAGCGCTCAAGGACCGTCCTGCGGTCCTTGGAGGCCGAACAGGACGTCATCGTCATCGTCATCGTCATCGTCATCCATCAGGACGTCACCGCCCACCCCTAGGGAGCCACCAGCTGGAGCTCCAGCGAGTCTGCGCTCGAACGAGGCTCGCCCAGGGCTCGGGCGACGCAGGCCATGTCATCGGCGGTCAGGCCATCGACGAAGCCCTGGAAGCGCACGAGGCGCGCTTCGCTGGTCTTGTCGTAGAGCACCTCGACCGGGATCGGCGGCAGGCTCGGGTGGAGTGAGCAGCCAGCCAGCGCCCCGGTCGCAGAGGCAAGGGCGTCAGGGGGCCAGTCCGCGCCGCGGATCTCCAGCGGGCGGGGGTCCGTGACCACCGGGTCGGAGACGTCGTGGGCGTGGAGCGGGTCGTGGACGATCTGCCAGCCAACGTACGGCGGCTCGTGGGATGACCAGGTGAGCACCTCGCCATCGGTGAGCGTGTAGCCGCTCCTCCACTCCAGGCCTGCGGTGCGCATCCAGGTGCGCTCGCCGCCTTCGATGGCTTCGTCGTGCCGGCGGAGCGCCCGGTGGACGACGCCGGCCTGCTCGCAGAGGAGGACCTCGTCGAGCCATCCGCAGCGCTCCAGCACGCCGAAGGGCCAGTCCTTGTCCTCGACGATGCCAGCAGGCAAGGGCCCGCCGAAGTGATCGGGGGCCCACCATGGTCCGTCAGCGGCGAGCAGAAGCAGTAGCATCTACCTGAGCGTACGCGACACACCGCGGCGCCATTCGAGATAGAGAGGCCGCCGTGAGGGCGCCGAGCCAGCGAGTCCAGAGCGTGCTTCGGTGCGCGGCGATGGGGGCGGCCTTCGGGCTCGTCACCCTCGGTGCAGAAGAGGTGCTCCACTGGCTCCTGCGCCACCCCAACCTGCGCGCAGGCGAGATCCTCCAGATCCTGCCCTTCTACGTGTTCCTGGCCTCCATCGCCGGGGCCTTGGTGGGTGCCGCTGGCCTCCGGGGAGTCGCGGCCGCGCTCTGGGTCTGGTCAGCGTGGCTCGGCATGCTCTTCGCTGGCGGTGCCTACGCCGCCTTCGGCATCGCAGGCTTGCCCATGGTGGTCTTCGGGATCCTCGCCGCGGTCGTGGTGGTGCTGTTCTTGACCCGCTCCCGCGACGAGCTCCGCTGGGGTGCCCTCGCCGGCGGCTTCGCATGGAGCGTCGGCGTCCTGGTGCTGAACAACAGCGGCCTGGGCACGACCTTCTCTGCCAGGCGGCTCCTCGTCAACATCGGCCTGGCGGTCATCGGCGTCGCGATGACCCTGGGCATCGGAAAGGGCCTGGAGCGCTTCGATCGCGAGCCGCGGCCAGGCGTAATGGCGTTCTTGCTGGCTGTCCTGCTCTGGGTGGTGCGCGCCCTGTTGCCGAACCCCACCGCCATCGATCTGCCCGGTCAGGCGACCAAGGGTCACGAGGGGCCTGCCGTCCTCGTCGTGCTCGTGGACGGGCTGCGCGCGGACCACGTCGGCTACTTCGGCTACCCCGGCGAGACCACGCCCTTCCTCGACAAGCTGGCCTCGAAGAGCATCAGCTACGAACACGCCTACGCCAGCGCTCCGTGGTCACTGCCTGCCGCCGCGACGGTGTTCACCGGCCTGTACCCCTCTGCCCATGGCGCCGGAGAGAACCCGAACGGGGGCTTCGCACCACTCTCCGCCGACAAGCGCACCGTCGGCGAGTACTACCACGACGCCGGGTACGTGACCGCGCTGGTCGTCACCCGCCCCGAGTACCGCCAAGGCAGCGGCCTGGGGCAGGGCTTCGACTACCACCGCAGCGTCTCCGGACTCGCCCACGAGCCGGCCCTGCTGGCCACGCTCGACGCCGTGGGTGTCCCGATCCTCGGCGTGCGGGCCCACCCGGGCGCGGACCTCGTCACCGACAAGGCCGTCGAGTTCATCGGATCGCGACAAGGCCCGGGCTGGTTGCTGGTCGTGCAGTACAGCGATCTGCTCGGTGACCGCACCGCTCCGGACGAGTACCTCCGCGAGGGCGGTGATCCCCTCGCCGAGGCCTATGACGCCGAGCTCCGCTTCCTGGACCGCCACCTCAAGAGGCTGGTGAGGAACACCCCCGATGATGCATGGATCGTACTGGTGGGGACCTACGGGGTGCACCTCGGCGAGCGGGACGCCGTCGAGTCGCCAGAGGTCGGCAACGACCTCTTCCAGGAGAACCTGCGGGTCCCGCTCCTGGTCTTCAAGCCGCGCAACCTCAAGCCGGTCACCGTCGTGCGCAACGTGCGGACGGCCGATGTTCTGCCGTCCCTGGTCGAGGTCATCGGGGGTTCCCTCCGCATCCGAACCGACGGCGATGTGCTCGACGAGGTCTTCGGCTTCGACCTTCCCCTGCAGGAGCGCCCGGCGATCTCCAGCGCGGTCATCGGCGAGCCCGACACGATCGCGGTCCGCTCCGAGCAGTACAAGCTCATCTGGCGCGACGGCACCATCGAGCTCTACGACATCGCCCTCGATCCCGGGGAGCAAGACGACCTCGCCGACGAGCAGCCCGAGCTCGCAGAGCGCATCTCCTGGGCCCTGCCAGGGATCGAGCGCCCGGTGGCCGACGACGATCTCGACGGCGTGCGCGAACACTTCGAGGACCGCTTCAACCCCGAGGTCGTGCCCGAACGCGGCGACACGGGGGCCGTCGAGCCCGAGTAGGTTCTGTCCATGTGGTGGCAACTCGCCTGCAGCCAACCAGAACCCCCGCCCCCCGCTCTGGTCCCCGAGCAGGTCTGGGTGGAGTTCGATGACGAGGGCACGCGCTTTGTCGCCCACTGCCGCTCTGACCCGACCATCGACGCGGAGCCCGAGTGGCTCGTCGACGGCGCCCCGGGCACACCGGACGAGCTGGAGTGCCGCACCGCGGTGGCCTGCTCCCTGGGCGGGCGGCTGTCCGAGGCCTATCGCCCGGACGAGCAGTTCGACGCAGTCCTTCGCGCGAGGGCAATCGAAGACGCGTTGCTCTGCGAGGTCACCTGCGGGACCCACGCCGACGCGGCCTTCGACATCGGCTGGGACGGACGCCCCGGAGCGCTGTTGTGGCCCCAGGCACGGGCTGAGCAGAACACCTGCCAGGCCGAGGGGCCCGTGACGGTGGAGATCGTCGTCGAGGCAGGCCCCGCCTCGGCGATCGAAGAGATCGAGCTCCACGGACCAGGGGGCGACTTCGGCTTCGCGCTCGGGCACGGCGACGTGGACGGGGACGGAGCGCGCGACCTCGCCATCGGCGCTCCGAAGGCTGGCGAGATGACCTACGCGGGACAGCTCTTCGTCCTCTCGGGGCTGGAGCTGGGCGTCCCGACGGTCGAGGTCACGGAGCCTGTGTTCGAGGGAGGCGCCGTGGCCGCCTACGTCGGCTGGAGCGTCGCCGCTTCGGACCTCGACGATGACGGCCTCGACGAGCTGCTCGTCGGCGCGCCCGGGAGCGGGGAGCTCGCACACCGGGGAGGCGCCGCCCACCTGCTCTCCGGCGGCGAGGTGAGCGAGAGCTGGTACGGACCGGTCACCTACGGCTGGGGGGCCGTAGACGTCGCGGCCACCAGCGAGGTGCTCATCGCCGGCGCCTACGGGGTCGAGGACAACGCCGGCGCCGCGTACTCGCTGCTGTCGTCCGGACTCGACGAGGCCTTCGTGAACGGCGATGTCGCCACCGGGTACCTGGGCCTGGCGGTGGCCTTCGCCGGGGACACCGACGGCGACGGCCTCGACGAGTGGGCTGCCGGCGCCCCCGGGGCGGACGCCGTCGCCCTCGTCGAAGAAGAGGACATCGACTGGCTCTTCGGACCGGCCGGGAGCTACTTCGGGTGGGACGTCGCTGGGGTAGGTGACTTCGACGGGGACGGCCTCGACGACGTCCTGGTAGCCGCTCCGCTCGCGGACCAGGCCTGGGTCGGAGACCGCTCGATCGACATCGACGCCCGCAGCGTGGCCGGGCACGGCGACCAGGACGGAGACGGCCACACCGAGCTGCTCCTCGGCGAGCCGGGCCAGGGCACGGTCTGGATGGTCCACGACGACGGCACGCTGGTGTCGCTGCAGAAGGGTGAGAACTTCGGGTGGTCGGTGCTCAGCGTGCCGGATCTCGACGGCGACGGCCTCGACGAGATCCTCGTCGGCGCGCTGGATGACGACGACGGGCCCCAGCCCTCGATCCTGTGGATGTCACCGCAGGACTGAGCCCAGCTCGACGCCCTCCTCTGGCACCTCTGCCTCCAGGTCCTCGAAGTGGCGCCACCCATCGGGGGTCTCCTGCACGAGCTCGAAGCGGTGAGTGCCCGGGTGGATGCCGTCGATGGTGAAGGTGCCGTCCAGGTTCGTGAGCACCTCGAGGGGGCCGAAGTCGTCCATGCGGAAGCCCCGGATGCGTACGCCGATGAGCGGCTCGCCATCCTCTTCGACGAGGCGCCCGGACACGCGGACACCAGCCGGCTCGAAGGGCGGCACGAGGGAGAGCTGCTGGCTCCCCTCCAGCGCGAAGTCGTGCCTCTCCAGCCCGGCGCTGGAGGAACGCCAGAGCACGTAGTCCCCGGCGGGCAGGAGGGTGATCTCGGCCTCGGCGAGAGTGGACCCCTGGGCCAGGCGGCGGACCTGACCCTCCCCGTCCTCCAGGCGCAGGGTCATCGCCGACGCGGCGACGTGCACGCTGGCGTTGGTGAAGAGCACGATCATCAGCCGCTCGTCGGCCGGCACGAGGGCCTCTACGCGCTTGCGGCCCCAGCGCGCGCGCACGGTGACGTCCTCGCCTTCGGGCCGGATCACCCAGGTGGTCCCTGCCTGATCGGCCAGCCGCACCTGGCCAGCTACGTCGACCTCGACCGCTCCATCGACAGGGTCGCCCCCTTGTCCGATGGTCCGAACCTCGAGGGCGTCGCGGTGGCCCTGAGGCAACAGCCGGAGCCGCGCCGGCCCCCCATCGACCTCGACGGAGCGACTGAGCGAGTCGCTGGTCTCGGCGTAGAGCGTGACGGACTCCCCCTCGGCCAGCTGCACCGGGAGCGCGAAGGCGCCTCGAGCGTCAGTCTCGACAGGGAGCGCGAGGTAGTGCTCCGTGTAGACAAGGGCCCCGGCGACAGGGCGACCCAGGCGCGTGCGGACGACCCCGGTGACGACGTCGCCAGGCTCCAGCGCGATGGTCGTCTCCTGCTGTAGCCCCCCCTCGACGCGGACCGAGACCGAGCCTCCGCCGTCGACGTTGGCCGCCTGCAGCTCGTAGATCGCTGGTGGCAAGCCCGCGAAGGCGACCTCGCCAGCCTCGTCGGCCTCGGCGACACGGATCGACTCGAGGCTGGCGGAGGTGTCGTAGAGGTGGACCCTCAGGGGCCCGGAGGCGCCCTCGACTCGTACCAGGAGCTCACCGGGCTCGCTCGATGGGGTGGGAGCCGGCGGCAGCCCGACGAGCCAGGCCAGCGTGGCCGCGGCGTCGGTCGGCTCCGGGTCGAGATCGAAGACAAGGCGGCCTCCGATGACCAGCCTTCCCCCCTCGATGGACATCGGGCTCAGGGGCAGTCCACCGCGGACCGTGGCCACCTGGCTGTCGCCTCGGGTGACGCGCAGGACACCCCGCTCGAGCTCCGCCGTGTAGCCGCCGCCCTGCGCTGTGTAGCTCTCCTGCTGGCGGCTGCTCTCGAAGCCCTGCACGCGCTCGCGGTCCACCTCTCCGAGCAGAGCTCCGTCCGCGGGATCGAAGAGCTTCGCGGTCGGATCTCCCGAGGGCGAAACGAGCAGGCCGCCACCATCGACGAAGCGCATCGGGCCGACGAAGACCGGCTCGTCGGTGGCCGCGAGACGCCTGAAGGGAAGGGTCCAGCCATAGTCGGCGAGGACCGAGCAGGCCTGCTCATCGGTCTCACAGCGCGCCGACAGCGCCGCGGCTTCCCAGGCGGCGGGACCGGCCTCTCCCCAGTGACCGACGCAGCCGTCGAGGTCACCGAGTTCGCAGGCCTCTTCGAAGTACTCGATGCCGAGGCAGGCCTCTGCGTCGCCCTCCCGACATGCCATGCGGTCAGTCTGCCAGGCGACGTCCTGAGCGCCTAGGGCCGCCGCGATCCAGATCACGTGAACACGGAGAGATCGAGCTCGGCGAAGACTCCGTCGAAGACACCGTCCGTGAGGCGGCTCTCCTCGAGGATGGTCTTCTGGGCGGGATCGGGCTCCAGCCCGGCGGAGAGGTCCTGAGCGAGATCGCAGAGCCGGTCGAAGCGGGCAGCATGGCCGCAGAAACGCTTCCAACCGTAGTCCGGTGCGCCGCCGGTGGTCACGACGAAGGGCCAATCGCTGGACTGCATCAAGAGGAGCTCGCGAGCCGCCTGGGCCAGGGTCTCGCGAGCGCTGGCCGAGCTGGCGTCGGGGACCAGCATCGCGAGTCGCTCCTCCGCGCGGTGGAGGACCTCCCAGGCCCACTTCGTCTGGTCGTTGAGCCACACGCGGTGGTCGCCGCCCTCGCCCCAGCTCCCCTCTGGCAGGCTCACGACCTTGTCCGGGGCGTCCAGCTCAGAGGCGAGCGCGACCTCGACGTCCGGGTCGGCGTCCAGCGTCAGGAGCACGTCGCGGAGCCAGAGGGGTCCCTCGTGCCACCAGTGGCCGAAGAGCTCCGCGTCGAAGGGCGCGACGATGACGCCGCTTCGCCCCGTGGCCTCCTCGTGACCCTGGAGCAGCGAGCGCACGAGCATCGAGAAGTGCTGGGCGTGGCTGTAGACGGCACCAGCGACCGCCTCCGGCTCGTAGCGCACCTTCTGGTCCAGCTCCGCGCGGGCCGAGGTCACGCGCCAGTAGCGCAGGCCGTCACCACCCTGCTTCTTGTGGAACTCGAGGTAGCGGCCGTCGCCGGGGTAGCCGATGCGCGCCGACCAGACCTGTTCGGACAGCTGCCGGTGGCGGGGGAGCAAGGTGACCTCGCCGACCCGATGGAGCTCACAGGGCGAGCGCCACCCTCGCTCGGGCTCCGAGCCAGCCTGGTCCCAGCCGACGGGAACGACCCCTGCTCCGCGCACGACCCCCGTACTGCGAGCGCCTCGCAGGACACCCTCGTCGATCACGGTCCACTCGACGCCGGCCTCTGCGAGGAGCTCCTCGAGGCCTGCCCGGTTCAGGGCCCCGCTGTCGAGGACCGGGGGCTTCCAGCTGCCGCCAGGGCGGTAGGCACACTCGGGCAACCAGAAGCCCTTGGGCCGCTTGCCGAGGTGCAGCTCCGAGGTCCTCAGGCCGAGCTCTATCTGAGCTCGACACGCGGCGTCCGTTCGCAACAGCGGAAGGTAGGCGTGGGTGGCGGCGCAGCCCATCACCTCGATGTCGCCAGAGGCCCAGAGGGCACCCAGCGCGGCGGGGATGTCCCCGTCCAGAGCGACAAAGCGTGCCCTCTGCTCCTCGAAGCGACGAGCCCAGCGCTCGGCCAGGGCGACCATCTCGGCGTCCCCGGCGAATTGGAGGGCGTCGGCCTCTGCGCGGGCCTGCTTGGCACCGAGCCAGCTGACGAAGCCGTCGGCGAAGTAGCTCTGGGACAGCTGCTCCAGCAGGATCGGCGACACGCCGAGGGTGAATCGACAGCGGCCACCCGCCGCGGAGGCGGCCTCGACGGTCTCGAGCAGCGGCAGCCAGGTCTCTGCGGCGGCCTCGAAGATCCACTCCTCGCCATGCGGCCAGCGGCCGTGATGGAGGACCCAGGGGAGGTGCCCGTGCAGCACCAGGGCGAAGCTACCGGCGGCCATTGGTCTCCACGGCGAGGCTCAGGCGGAACTCCCGCTTCTCCTCGCCCCAGAGCTGGACCGGCCAGCTCAGGATCAAGCACACGCCCTGGTAGCTGGTCTCGAGATCGAGCAGCCCACCACGACGAATCGCCCTCACCGGGTAGTGCCAGAGATCCGCCGCGTGCACCGTCCGCAGCACGACCTTGAGCTCGCGAGAGGGGTCGTGCAGGGCGACCTCCTCGACCTGGTCCACCTTGCTCGCCTCGCCCACGTGGACCTCTTCGCAGCGGTCGATGACCAGCCTGGGCCCCCGCGGGTTCGAGCTGCTGGCGCCCAGGTTGACCTCGACCCCGAAGCGCCCGCTGACCGGCTTCAGGCTCCGATTGACGATGCTGTAGTGGACCTCCAGCGCCGGACGATCCCGCAAGAAGAGGTAGCGCTTGCGGATCTGGACGAGGAACTCCTCGTCGGCTCGGCGAACCCGTCCCTCCCGCGTCAGGAGCACGCTGAACTCGCGCGGCCCCTGGGGCTCTGCGCTGACCACCTGGAAGGCGCCGTTGGCAAAGTCCCCTTCCTCGGGGAAGCTCGACTTCTCCAGGTTCGCGAGCGTCGTGGCCGGCCCGAGGAAGCGGTCGATGAAAGCACCCCGCTCGACGCGGTCGAAGGCGAGGATGCTCGCGAGCTCCTGCATGTAGGCGCCGCGGGAGGCGCCCTCGTCGATGCTGTGCTCGTCGATGCTGTCCTCGTCGCCGCTGACGAAGAGCTCGTAGGCGTCGGTGACCTCTGTGGGCTCCTCCTCTTCGAGCACCAGGGAGGGCAACAGCGAGTAGTCGTGCAGCTCGTGGTGCCAGGGCTCCTCGCGGCGCGAGATGCAGTCCAGGATGTTGCCCGGCATCGTCCAGCTTCCGAGCTCTACCAGGCTGCCGCCCCCGTCCGGATTGATGACGCCTCCGAAGTGCGGCGTGCGGACGAGGACCTCTTCGGTCCCGTCGCAGTCGAAGTCGGCCCGGTAGGCGCGGATCCGGGCGGACTCTCCAAGGGTACGGGAGACCAGCGACTCGGCCTCGCAAAGGTTGCCGTAGGCACCAGCCCTCAGCGCCGGTTCATAGATGCCGCCCCGAGGCCCGGGCCAGTACACGGCCGAGCCCTGAGCCCTGTAGAGCGCCAGGCAGGCGTGCTCCAGGGCTCGCACCCGGGCGGGGTCCGCGTCCTCGCTCTCGGCGAGCCGCACGCGCAGCCGGTCGACCTCCAAGGACGCCGCCATCATTCGCTTGTGGATGCGGTTGCCCTCCTCGTAGCGGACCAGGAGCCCCTCCCAGGAGCCGGCCCGCGTGTATGGCCGACGCCGACCTCCCTCGGCCTGGGTGAGCTCGTCCTCTGAGAGCCCGGTGCAGCCCTCGGCGAGGCGGGCAGGAATCCAGCTGGGCAGGTAGACGCGGCCTTCGCAAGGGCGCTTGTCGAGGAGCTCGGAGGGCAGGCCGAGGCGAAGCCAGTAGAGGCTGTCCTCGATGAGGTCGAAGAAGCCGTGGAGCCAGGTGCTGAAGGCCTTTGCGCCGACCTGGAAGGCCAGCTGCTCGACGCTGGCGACCCAGGCGACGGACTCGATGCCCATGGCGCGACGCCGCTCCAGGATGGACAGCGCCTCTGCAGGCGAGGTGTGACCGATGGCACCAGCGACCTGCGGATCGGTGGGGATGACCGCCAGCTGGGCGCCGCTTCGCTCCGTCACGTACCAACCGGCGAGGCGGCTGGGGCGCACGCCCGCGGCCAGGAAGGCCTCTCCTGGGACGAAGGCGTACCGGATGTCCGCTTCGTGGAAGAGCTCTGGGAGGTGGGGGTCCCAGACCCCCTCGCATAGGTAGGCGCCCCTCGGCCGAGCGCCGCACCTGGACTCGAGGATGCGCGACTGCAGCTCGATCTGGTTGACGGCATCTCGTCTGGGGATCCCCGTGAGGAAGGGGTCGGCCCAGCCGCCGGCGAGCAGCTCGACGCGACCCGCCTCCTGCAGCGAGTTCACGAGCTTCAGCGCTCGCGCCTGTCGCAGCCCCAGCCACCGGAGCAGGTAGCCCGAGAAGTGGAGCGTCATGCGCAGGTTGGTGCGATCCCGGAGCGCCAGCAACAGGGGTGCGAACCATCGGTCGAACGCCATCTTGCGATCCCGCTCGGTGAGACCGACCGGGACGTGCAAGTGCAAAACCGGCAGGAATCGGATCTGGGACATCTGGGCGCGAAGGTGCCGAAAGCAGGGCGAGCCTAGCACACCGCCTCGGGATAGCTTTTGCGCAGCAATGCCCACGCTCGTCGACCAGTTCTGCCCGAACGTGCATGACGCGCCGATCAGCGCGGCGGCCTGCGACCCGGACAGCGGGGTGCGCGTCACGGCGGACGCCAACGGAGTCGTCGCGGTCACGCGGCGCGGAGAGAGCGCCCCGGGCCTGGTCTTCCAGCCCGGAGGCCCGGTCAGCGGCGCGCTCGGGCTGATCCGCGGCGGCACGCTCGTCGCGGTCGGCGACGACAACGGCACCATCGGGGTCTACCGCACCGACAACGGCAAGCCGACCTTCGAGGAGCTGCGGGAGGGTGCCCGCGGCCGTGTTCGCGCCATGCGCGGCTGCGCAATCAGCCCCACCGGCGGCATGCTCGCGAGCATCGCCATCGACGGCCTCATTCGGCTGTGGGACCTCGAGAAGGGCAAGCGCGAGGTCGCCTGGCAGGGCTTCGGCGGCCGAAGCGTCGCCTTCGACGCCCGCGGAGACCGGCTCCTCTGCGTCGATCAGGGCGGACAGCCCCGGCTCATCGACCTCCGCGACCGCGAGGGGCTGCCGATGGACCGGCTCCAGATGCCGGCTCACCACGCCTACTTCACCAGGGACGGGACCCACGTCGTCTGCTCGGGGGCAGCAGGTATCTCCTTGCTCCGCGTCGTCGACGGGGTGCTCCGCACCAGCTTCGCGACCCGCGGGGGGAGCGGGATCTCCAACATCGTGCTGTCCCCCGACGGGCGGCAGGTCGCCGCCGTCACCCAGCGCTCGGTCCACGTCTTTGGCCTTCCGGAGCTCAACCCGGCCGGAAGCACCAAGCACGGCGCGCCCGGGGCCGAGACAGGTGCAGCCTACTGGACCACAGAGGGCGTGGCGGTCGGCGGCTCGGACGGACTGATGCACGACGGCGGGGACAAGGGCGTGCCCCCCGTGGTTGCGGTCGCGGGCTTCGGAACCTGGCGGATCGCCGCCCACACGGACCGCATCGCGGTCTGGAGCGACAACCATCGAGAGAGCTTCTTCCCAGCGAAGGAGAAGCTCGAGCGCATCATCGTGGACCGCGACGGACGGCTGGTGGTCGCCCAGCCCGTGCGCGGCCCGATCACGGTGCACTCCACCCGCGACGGGCGGGTGGTCTTCAACGGAGGTCCCGAGACCTCGGGGGCCGTCGACGTCGCCGTTGGCGGCAGCGTCATCTGTACGCAGCTGCGCTCCGGGGGCGTGCGCTGGTGGGACATCCGGGCGAACCGGGCCTTCGAGCTCAAGTGGCCCCGCGCGATGGCGCTGTCAGGCAGCGGGACCTGGCTCGGGGTCGTCACGCCGAAGGGCGCAGTGCGCATCCTCGAGCCCTCGACCGGCCGTGACGCGGTCCCGCCTCCGATTCCCCTCGCCGACGTGCCGATCGCGCGGGTCGCTTTCGTGAACCGGCGCCCCGACCTCCTCGTGGTCGATCAGGACGGTGTCCTCGGCCACTACGATCTCGCGAAGTCCGCGCGCGGAGGCCGCAGCGGGGAAGGCCGAGACGTGCTCGACTTCAACGTGCAGATCGACCGCCTGTGGGGCATCACCGGTGGTCAATACGCCGCGCTGCGTGTTCCGGAAGGCGACACCTCGACCGTCCTCGTCGTGGACCTCCACGCCTGCGACGTCGTGCACGAGATCACCGAGCTGCACCCCGGTGTGTGGGTGGACCCGGAGACCGGTCACCTCATCGAGCCCGCCCGCAGCGGCGGCCTGCTCGAGCGCGAGATGGACGGCTCGGAGCTCAGGGTGTTGCGGTCGCTGCCCGGGGATCAGTGGATTGCCTTTGGATCTCGCGGCCTTCTCGGCGCATCGGAAGGGGCCGGCGTCGCGATGAGATGAGATATAAGGGAGTCCTTCCAACTCTCCTCCTCAGCTCCCCTCAGCCCGCATGAATCCACAGGTCACACCTGTTCCGCTGCACAAGGCAGCTCAGCGTCGCTATCTCAGCTACGCGCTCTCGGTCATCACCTCCCGCGCGCTGCCGGATGTGCGCGACGGCTTGAAGCCAGTCCAGCGCCGCATCCTCTACGCCATGCTCCACAGCCTGCACCTGCGGCCAGAGGGGCGCTACCGCAAGTCGGCGGCCGTCGTCGGCGACGTCATGGCGAAGTACCACCCCCACGGGGACCAGTCGATCTACGACGCGATGGTCCGCATGGCTCAGCCCTTCTCGCTGCTCCACCCGCTCGTGGACGGCCAGGGCAACTTCGGCAGCCTCGACGGGGACAACGCCGCAGCCATGCGGTACACCGAGTGCAAGCTCCAGCCCATCGCGATGGAGCTCCTCGACGAGCTCGGCAAGCAGACCGTCGAGTACCGCCCGAACTACGACGGTCAACTCTTCGAGCCCGTCGTGCTACCAGCCCGCTTCCCGCAGCTGCTGGTCAACGGGGTCGAAGGCATCGCGGTCGGCATGGCGACCAAGATCCCGCCGCACAACCTGCGAGAGGTCATCGGCGCCGCCGTGCGCCTGATCGACGACCCGACGCTCTCCGTCCCACAGCTCTGTCGCACGCTGAAGGGCCCGGACTTCCCGACAGGCGGACGCATCCTGACCTCTCGCGAAGAGCTCCGCGCCATCTACGAGACCGGCTCCGGCAAGGTCACGATGAGGGGGGAGTACACGACCGAGAAGGTCGGACGGAAGAACTACGTCATCGTCACGTCGATCCCCTACGCCCAGAACAAGGCGACCCTCATAGAGCGCATCGGCATGCTCGTCGCCCAGCGCAAGGTGCCTCAGCTCCTGGACGTCCGCGACGAGTCCACAGAGGACGTGCGCATCGTGCTCGAGCTGCGGCGAGCGTCGGATGTCGGCCCCGCGATGGCCTACCTCTTCAAGCACACGCCGCTGCAGCAGAACTTCCACGTCAACCTCACGGTGCTCGTCCCCACGGACAACCCGGACGTGGCGGCGCCGGCCCGCCTCGATCTGCGCTCGGTGCTCTGGTACTGGCTCAACTTCCGCCAGGAGACGGTCCGACGACGCTTCGACTACGACCTCCGCAAGCTCCAGGAGCGCATCCACGTCCTGGAGGCCTTCGAGACCATCTTCGACTGCCTGGACGAGGCGATCGTCATCATCCGCGGCAGCGCGGGCAAGCGGGACGCGGCGGAGAAGCTGATGGGGCGCTTCGATCTCGACGACGTGCAGGCCGAGGCGATCCTGCAGCTGCGGCTCTACAAGCTGGCCCGTCTCGAGATCCTGCTCATCCGCGAGGAGCTGGAAGAGAAGCGCAAGGAGGCAGCGCGCATCTCGGCGATCCTCGAGTCCGAGGACGAGCTCTGGCGGGTCGTGAAGGAGGAACTCCAAGAGGTCGCGAAGGCCTACGGCCGGCGGCGCCGCACGACCATCGGCGAGCTGGAGACGCTGGAGACCTACGACGAGGACGCCTACATCGTCGCAGAGGACGCGGTCGTCATCGTCACGCGCGAGGGCTGGTTCAAGCGCCAGGGCCGCGTCACCGGCCTCGACCGGGTCCGCACAAAAGACGGCGACAGCATCGGCTGGGCGCTCAAGGCGAGCACGCGCTCCACGGTCAGCTTCCTCACCGACCGGGGGATCGCCTACACGATGCGCGTCGACGACGTGCCCGCCACCACCGGCTACGGCGAGCCGGTCCAGGCCCACTTCAAGTTCGCTCCGGGCGAGCGCCTCGTCGGCGTGGTCGGCTTCGATGCACGGATCCGCCCCAAGGCTCCGACCGGCACGATCGAGCTCTTCGACGACGAGGTCCCACCGCCCCACATCGTCGCCGTGAGCCGCCAGGGCCGGGGTGTCCGCGTAGCCCTGTCCACCTTCGAGGAGCCCTCGAAGAAGGGAGGCCGCAAGTTCATGAAGGTCGGCAAGACCAACGACAGCGTCGTCGCCGCCTGGGCCTCTGACGGCTCCGAGCACGTCAGCATCGCCACGACGAAGGGGCGGATGCTGGTCTACCCGGCGGCCGAGGTCAACACCGTGAGGGCCGCCGGCAAGGGGGTCCTGGCCATCAAGCTGAACACCGGCGACAGCGTGCTCGCCTTCGAGCTCACGACCGAGCGCTTCGGCGGAGCGACCGTGCGGACGACCCAGGGACGCGAGGAGACCGCGCGCCCCTCCAAGCACCTCGGCAAGCGCGCCGATCGCGGGAGCGTCGTGCTCAGGCGTGGTGGCTTCAGCGAGTGGCTCCAGGAGCCCCAGGTCCTCCTTGGTCCCGCCGAGGAAGGCTCGAAGTGACCGGGCGCTACGACGAGAAGAGCTTCCAGTTCCTGGAGGGGCTCGAGGCCGTCCGCACCCGACCCGGGATGTACATCGGCGGGACAGGCAAGGAGGGCCTCCACCACCTCATCTGGGAGATCGTCGACAACGCGGTCGACGAGGCCATCAACGGCTTCGCCAGCTTCATCAAGGTGGTGCTGCACGAGGACGGCAAGACCATCACCGTGGACGACAACGGCCGCGGGATCCCCGTCGGACTCAACAAGAAGTACCGCCGCAGCACGCTGGAGCTGGTCTTCACGAAGCTCCACGGCGGCGCGAAGTTCGGCGACGACAGCTACCTCACCAGCGGCGGCCTGCACGGGGTCGGCTCGAGCGTCGTCAACGCCCTGTCCTCCTCCCTGGAGGCCCGCGTACGGCGAGAGGGCCGCGAGTACGAGATCGCCTTCCGGCGCGGTCGGCCGCGTCACGCGGTGACCGACACGGGGCCCGCCCGCGGAACGGGCACGCGCATCACCTTCTCCCCCGACGAGGACATCTTCGGCCCCTTCGACTTCGACCCCGACCTCATCCGGGAGCGCCTGGAAGTGAAGGCCTACCTCAACCGGGGCCTGCGCCTCTTGTTCCGGGACGAGGCCTCCTCGCGAACCCAGGAGTTCAAGCACGACGGCGGGCTGTCGGACTACCTCGAGCACCTCGTCAAGAAGGGCGACAAGGTCCCGACCCAGCCGATGCCCTTCCTCTTCGACCGCCGGGACGCGCTCCCTCGGGTCGAGGTCGCGCTGAGTTGGACGGACTCGCCGCGAGAGCAGCTCTTGTCCTTCGTCAACGGCATCCCCACCAGAGACGGGGGAAACCACGAGCTGGCGCTGAAGGGCTCCATCGTCAGCGCACTCCGAGCCTTCATCGAGGCCCACTCCTTGGAGGTCCGAGGGGTCAAGCTCTCCGCGGATGACATCCGCGAGGGCGTCGTCGGCCTGGTGAGCATCTTCATCAGCGATCCCCAGTTCCAGGGGCAGACGAAGGAGAAGCTGAACAACCCCGAGTTGAAGGGCCCCCTCGAGGCGCTGTTGTCGCCGGCGCTGGAGCAGTGGCTGCACGACCACCGCGAGTGGGGCGAGGCCATCGTCATGCGCGCTGTCCAGGCGGCGCGAGCACGCATGGCGTCGAGAGCGGCCGCGAAGCAGGTGCGGCGCAAGTCGGCCACCTCTCACCGGCTGAACCTCCCTGGCAAGCTCGCGGACTGCTCCTCCACGGACCCTGGCAACAGCGAGATCTTCATCGTCGAGGGCGACAGCGCCGGCGGCTCGGCCAAGCAGGGTCGGGATCGGCAGACCCAGGCGGTCCTTCCCCTACGTGGAAAGGTCCTCAACACAGAGAACGCCTCGCTCGCCACGGTCGTGAAGAACAACGAGCTCGGAGACATCGTCAAGGCGCTGGGCTGCGGAATCGGCGCCGACTTCGATCTGTCTCGGCTGCGCTACGACCGGATCATCCTGCTCATGGACGCGGACGTCGACGGGCACCACATCGCCACGCTCTTGTTGACCTTTTTCTACCGCCACCTCCCGCAGCTCATCGACGCAGGCCACGTCTACCTCGCCCAGCCGCCGCTCTACCGAATCGACGCCGGCAAGGACACCTGGTGGGCCGCGGACGACAGCGAAAAGGACCGCATCCTGGGCAAGCTGCCGGCGCGCTACAAGCCGGAGATCAGCCGCTTCAAGGGCCTGGGCGAGATGATGCCGAAGACCCTGTTCTCGACAACCCTGGACCCGCGCCGGCGACGCCTGTTGCGTGTCGTGGTCCCGGCGACCAGCCGGGTGATGACGGACAACGTCATGTCAGAGCTCATGGGCCGTGACCCTTCTGCCCGCTTCCGCTTCATCATGGACCGGGCAGGGGACGTGGAGGCTCTCGACGTGTGAGGTGGCTCGGAGCACTCGGCGGCTACCTACTGGTGGTCGTGTTGCTCACCTGGCCGCTGCCCATGGGCGGGAGTGTGCTCGGCTACCCCAACGTCGATCTGCTCGACACCATCACGCTGCGCGGCCTCTTCGCAGGGGGCGCGGCCTACTTCCCGGTCGGCTACCCGCTCCACCTGCTGTTGCCGAACGTGCTCGACCACGCGCTGGGCTGGCCGCTGGCGAAGCTCCTCCCCTTCCCGCTCTCCGACAACCTCTGGTGGCTGCTGGTGCTGGTCGGAAACGGCCTGGCGGGACACTGGATGGGCTGGCGGCTCAGCGGAGATCACCTCGTCGCAGCCTTCGCCGGTTGCGCCTGGCTGTGCTCCGACTGGCTCCTGCGCGAGGCCAACCTCCACCACGCCCCCCAGGCGCTTGCGCTGTTCGCGCCGCTGTGCCTGGCGCATGCCATACCGGCCCTCCGCGGTGGGAGCCGAACAGACGCACTCCTGGGCGGACTCTTCCTGGGGCTCGCGTCGGTCGCCTATTGGTACTTCGGTCTGTTCCTGGGCGTTGCGCTGCTCACCCAGCTGCGGCGGAGCACCTGGCGTCGGGCCCTCGAAGGGGCAGGCGTCGCCTTGCTGATCGCCGGTCCGTTGCTCGCGTGGACCCTGGCGCACGCCGCGCAGATGCCGCTGGCAGATCCGGCCGTGACGCCCGCGCCGCTGCAGGTCCCCGGAGACGTCTCGGCGCTGCCGGAGTCCATGCGCTTCGTGGCCCAGCACGGAACCGACCCCGCCCTGCCCTTTCGCGGGGAGCCGCTGGACCGCAGCAACCGGGTGCCGCTCGTGCTGCTCGGACTGGCCGCAGCAGGCCTGGTGCTGCGCCGCGAGTGGCGCCTGCTCGCCATGGCGCTCACCGGCCTGGTCTTCTCCCTCGGCCCCTTCCTGAAGCTCGGCGAGGACCTCGTGCTCGTCGGCGAGGACCCGCTGTCCCTGCCCTTCCGCTGGCTCGGCTCACTCCATCCCTTCCTCGAGCGTCTCCACTGGCCCGAGCGCTGGGGTCTGCTGATCCCGCTCGGGCTGATCCCCCTCGCGCTGAGGGTGCCCCGGGTGCAGCTCCTCACGCCGCTGCTGGTCGCAGAGGTCCTCCTGCTCAGCGGCAACGCGCCCCTGCAGACCTGGGACGTGTCCGACCTCGAAGGCTGGCGGGCGGTCGAGGCCGCGGACGGGGCGGTGCTGGAGCTCCCCCTGAGCCGAGGTGGACTGGCAGCCCCGCTGGTGGGGCTTCACGCCCGCTACCACCGCCGGGCGATCGTGAACCCGCTGTTGCTGCCACCAGGGGAAGCGCCGCCAGAGGCCTGGCAGGACTGGGTGCACTCCCAGCCGCTGGTAGAGGCGATCCTGGAGCTCGAGAACGGCGGGAACCCCGGGGACCCCGGGCCCGACGCCGTGCGGTCGCTGGCGGAGGAGGGGGTCGGTGCGATCGCGCTGGACGCTCTCCCCGGCTCGGTGATGAAGGGCTCACAGGTCATTCGGAGCCGGCAGCAGCTCTCGAAGCTCCTGGGCGACCCAGAGGACCACGGCTGCGTGCTCGTGTGGTGGGTCAAGCCGCCACGCTGGCAGACCGAGCCGGTAGACAACGGCCACGCGTGGCGTGAGGGGGTGGAAGAGCGCTACGAGGAGACCGCGCGGCCAGAGCTGAACACGCTCATCGAGCCTGTGTGGAACTCCCGGTTGGGCAAGGAGGACAAGTGAGCAGCCTGTTTCGCGACGACCTGTTGAAGGGCAAGGTGGCGCTGGTCACCGGAGGGGGCACCGGCATCGGCGCGGCCATCGCTCGGGAGCTCGCGAGCATCGGCGCCACCGTCGTCATCGCCTCCAGGAAGGAACAGAGCGTGCGCCCCGCCGCCGAGCACATGGGTGTCCACTGGAAGGTCTGCGACATCCGGGACCGCGAGCGCGTGACGGAGGTCTGCGCTGGGATCGTGGACGATCACGGCAGCTTCGACATCCTCGTGAACAACGGTGGCGGGCAGTTCTTCAGCCCGGCGGAGATGATCAGGCCCAAGGGCTTCGACGCCGTCGTGGGTACGAACCTGACAGGCACCTGGAACATGATCCGCGGCGCAGCCGATGCGTGGATGCTGAAGCACGGCGGCCGCATCATCAACATCACGATGTTGTCCCAGCGCGGCTTCACGGGCATGGCCCACTCCGTCGCCGCCCGCGGAGGCGTCGAGGCGATGACGAAGACCCTGGCTGTCGAGTGGGCCAACCGCGACGTGCTCGTGAACTGCATCGCCCCCGGGTACATCGGCTCCAGCGGCTTGAAGCGCTACCCGGTCGAGCTGGGCATCCTCCAGATGATCAAGACGGTCGTGCCCCTGAAGCGCCTCGGCACACGCAACGAGATCGCCTGGATGGCCGCCTACCTCGCCTCGCCAGCCGGCGCCTACATCACGGGCCAGACCGTCACGATCGACGGCGGCAAGGAGCTCTGGGGTGACCTTTGGCCGATCTCGGATCCTCCGGGCATGGGTCCGGCCGTGCCGGAGCTCGACCCCTGGGAAGAGGGGGGTTGACCCCGGCGCGTCATGCGACCCGCTCCGTGACCAGCACCTGCCGGAGCACCTCGTCGACGTCCAGGGTAGAGAACGGCGGCCGCAGCCACAGGCCGTGTGCGGGCGGGGGCTGCTTCGCTCCGAGCAGCAGGACCACCCGCCCCGCGATGCCAGGGTTCCTCGTCCCGAGGAGATCCCGCACGTCGCGACCACCCAGGCCCGGCAGGTAGCGGGCGCAGAGCACCGCGTCTGGTTTCTCCGACTCGACCGCGGAGAGCGCCTGGCCCAGCGTCGTGCAGAACTGCACGTGGTGGCCTCCGTCGCGCAGCATCCCCGCAAGCGAGCTGGTGTCGCCTCCGCGGGGATCGACGACAAGCACCTTGGCGCGGACCGGCTCCACTCCCTCGGCGGCGCCCGCCGGGAGCTCGATTCGATAGGTAGCGCCCCGGTTCGTGTCCTCGACGACGGAGAGACGGCCGCCGTGCGAGCGCACGATGCCCGCGGCGACGCTCATGCCGAAGGCTGTGCCGCGTCCCGGCGCGGAGAGACCCCGGAGCCGGTCACGCAGGCCCGGCGGAACGCCGGTGCCCTGGTCTCGGACGTCGATGCGCACATAGCGACGGTCGAGCCGAGCCGTGATCCGGATCTGCCCCCGCCTGCCCATCGCGTCCGCTGCGTTGAGCATCAGCGCCGCGAGGACCTGCTCGATCTGGACCCGGTCGCAGGGCAGCGTCAGCTCCGGCGGGTCGACGTCGAGGACCACCTCGATCTCCTCGACGCGACGCCCGCTTGCCTCCCGAGCACCCATCAGCAGCTCGGCGACGGCGACCTCTGTGCGCTCGGCGACCTCTGGGCGCGCGAAGACCTGGAGGTTGGCCACGATCAACGCGATGCGCCGAGCGTGATCCTCGATGAGGTCGTAGTGCCTGGCCGCGATGCCCGGCTCGACGTCGTCTCCGAGGGCATCGAGGAGCTCGAGTCGCCCGAGGATGATCGACAGCGGCTCGTTGATCTCGTGGGACACGGCCGAGGCGAGCTCACCGATGAGCGCCAGCCGACGCGCCACCTGCAGCTCCTCCTCCAGCATCTGGTAGACGCTCAGGTCGTGGAGCACGACGAGGTGGAGCTCCTCGGAGATCGAGCCGCAGCTCAGGTGGACCGGACGCCCGTCAGCGAGGTGCAGGTCGGCGACGCCGCCCTCGAGCACCCTCTCCAGCAGGCTGGGATCGCGGACGTGCTCGGCGAGCCGGCCCTTCAACCCGGCCGCCCGCGCCGCAGCGTTGCGCTCGCAGATGACGCCCTTGGCGTCCAGCGTCACCAGCATGTCGGGACACTCGTTCCACAGGGCTCGGAAGTGGGCCTCAGAGAGCTCCAGCGCTCGGTTGCGGAGCAGGACCGCCTCCTCGAGCGAGGTCATCGAGCGGCGCACCGCGACCTGGTCCAGCTCCTGCCCCCGCGCCTCTCGCTCGGCCCTTCGCACCAGCGCGTCGATCGTGCGCCGTGCAGCAGCGAGCTCCGCCTCGAGCTCCTCGATCCTGGCTTCACGCGGATCCAAACACGACCCCGGCCAGCGTGTGGTTCACGAGCAGCGGACCGAACTGCTCGCCGTAGGTGGAGAAGCCGGCGGCGGGCAAGAACAGCATGGCGTCGGCCAGCTCCGCCTCCAGGCCACGGGCTCTGGCCGCCAGGAGCCGCCCGCCGCAGTTGAACAACAGCGCGCCCGCGGGCTCGTCGAGCTCCGCGAGCTCACGGCTCATGCGGGCCCGGGTGTCCTCGACGAGGTCCTGGCCGTGCATCACCTGGAGGACGTCACCGTCCGCCACGGCGCCCCGCATCACGAGCGATCCATCGGACCCGCAGAAGGGGGACCGCATGAAGAAGGTGTCCGCGACGCGGATGCCAAAGCAGATGGATCCGGCCGACGGCAGCATCGGTTCGCTGGCGAGCGCGCCGCGGTCGAGCCCGGCGAGGTCCTCGTAGATGTGCTCGGCAGGCCAGCCGTCGAGCTCGTGCACGACGCGGGCGTCGGGGTCCGCTCGGGTGACGACGACTCGTCTCTGGCCCGGGCGGAAGTGGTGGACCGCGAAGGGGTGGAAGGCCACGCTCGGCTCGATCAAGGCCACCAGCGTCGCCGATGGCCATGCCCGCCCATCGAGGAAGACCGTGGTGCCCCCCATGCGCAGATCGTCTCCGGCGCTGCCGCCGACCAGGGAGAGTCCGGGCGCCGAGAGGCTCAAGGCGGCGACGACCCGCTCCTCGGCTCCGCTGAGACCATCCGTGAGCGTCAGGAGCAGGTGCCGCCCGGCGGAGAGCTCCTCGCGCTGGAGGCCCAGAGCCGCCGACAGCTTCTCCATGAGCGCCTCGCCCTCCGAGAAGACGAAGCCCGGGGTGTCCTCGACGACCTCGACCGCCAGCCTCGCCTGCGCGCCAAGGGCAAAGGCGCAGAGCCCGCCCGAGGTGAGGCCCAGCGGGCCGACCTCGCCCATGGTGGTGCAGCCGAGGGTGACGCTCCCGACGAAGGCCTCCGCGACCGCCTCGGCGAGGACAGCGCTGTCGTGCGCGGTCCCGTGGAAGACGAAGACCGCAGACCAGGAGCCGGGAAGGTCCGCGCGCAGCTGTTCGACTGCGGAGCGCGTGTCCGCCCGAACCGAGGCAGCGACAGCACACACGGAGGACATGGCCAGCCTCCTCCTCCCGGATCCTACGCGATCAGACCTCGACGCAGACGGCGTTGTCGACGATCTCGACCTGGAAAGTGGTGATGCTCTCGTCCACGGTCAGGCACTGACCCGTGCGAACGTCGAACTGCCAGCCGTGGTACGGGCAGGTCAGGACGTGCCCCTCGAGGCGGCCCTCTCCCAGCGGCCCCTCCATGTGCGGGCAGGTGTTCGTGCAGGCGTAGTACTCGCCGTCGACGTTGGAGACCGCGATCGCGACTCCGGCGACGATGATCTCGATGACCTGCCCGGGCTTCAGCGCGTCCTTGTGCAGCACGACCTCGAAGCCGTCTGGCGGGGTCACGTCCTTTGGAGCCTCGACCCCGAGGTTCAGCGCCTTCTCGGCGGAGTGTATAGGCCGCTCCGGCGCCGACTCCGAGGGGCAGTTGGAGCCTCCGCCCAGCATGGAGCGGACCTTGCTACGAAAGCCGTTCTCACGACCGAAGACGATGTCTTTCAACAGGCTCATGACCCCAACCTAAAACGCCGTGGGCAAGACGACGAGTCGACCGTCGGCTGGTGAACCGACGACGAGGTCCAAAGAGCCGTCCCCGTCGACATCTCCGATGGCCGCGCTCGCCCCGAACTCGGCCCCACCGAGGACCGTGGCCTCGGCGTCCACGGGGAGCGTGGTGGAGCGCGAAGCCAGGCCTTCGCCCAGGAAGACGTAGACCTCCTGGCCGTCCGGGTCGCCCACGACGAGATCACCCCGCCCGTTGGCGTCGAGATCGCCGGTCCCGACGATGTCCCAGTCCCGGGCGCTGGACCGGTCGAGCTCGATGCGGTCGTCGATCAGGGTCGCGGGCTTGCTGAAGAAGGTCCCGTCGGTCGGCACGAGGTGGACGCGCGTGGTGCCGGAGTCCTGGCTGACCACAGCGAGGTCGTCGCTGCCGTCCCCGTCGTAGTCGCTCACCACGGTCAGCTGCTGGCCGAAGCGCCAGTTGCTCTTGTCGCCCTTCACGCTGCTGATGTCGTCGACATCGACCACGGAGGATGCGCCGAAGGTCGAGCCGTCGAGCACGTAGATGGCACCCCCGTCGGGCTTGGACACCTGGTCGTCCGGCGCGCCCATGACAAGGTCATCGACCCCGTCACCGTCGACGTCGAGGACCGCGAGCGCGGCGCCGAGCCCGTCCACCCCGCTGTCGGCGTCGTAGACCTTGACCACGAAGTCCTTTTCCAGGTCCGAGGTACCCGCCAGGTCCGCCTCCAGCATGAAGACGACCCCCTGGTCGCCCTGCCCCGAAGCCGAGCCGACGGCGACGTACCCGCCGAAGAGTGCGAGGTCGCCGTCCACCGCGAAGGCGGACTCGAAGAGCCCATCGGCTGCGCTGGCAGAGCCGGTCCCCTCGACGAGGCCGTCGTCGAGCAGCCAGACCGCGCGGTCGCCCGGAGCCGAGACAGCCAGCTCCTGCTTGCCGTCGCCGTCGAGATCGGCGACGAGGAGTGCAAAGCCGAGCCCCTGGTTCGCGCCGCTGGGCTGGAGCGACAAGCCCGCCTCGTTCAACCCGAGGCTGCCCCCAGGACGCCCGGCGATGTCCGCGCCGTCCCACCGCGCGAGGTAGCCGCCGCCGCCAAAGACGCCGCCGTAGTCCGGCAGCGTGGCGAAGACCTCTGCTCCGGCGTCGCCGTCGACCTCCGCGACGACGAGCTGGCGGCCGAGATCCCCCGTCGTGGTCGCCTTGATCTCGACCGTGTCGGCGATGGCGGTCCAGTCCCCGTCCTCGGTGCTGTCGCAGTCGTTGTCGATGCCGTCGACGATCTCGTCGGCGCTGGAGTTGATCGCCCCGTCCTCGTCCTCGCAGTCGAGGTCCTCGACGTCGTCGCAAGGATCGAAGCCCTGGGACTTGTAGGTGTCGTTCTCGTAGTCGCCGGTTTGGGTCTCGGACTTGGGGATGCCCTCGCCGTCTCCGTCGGCGTCGTAGTCGCAGGCCCGATCGCAGTCCTGGTCGACGCCGTCGTAGAACTCCTCGGTCCCGTCTGGGTTCACGAGGTGGTCGTCATCGTCGCAGTCGTCGCCGGTCGGGTCCCACCTCTCGCTGCGGAAGCCGTCCAGATCCTGGTCCATGTCGTTGTCGTCGCAGTCCTGGTCCGTGCCGTCGTACCAGATCTCGTCCCGGCCCGGGTTCACCGCCGCGTTGTCGTCGTCGCAGTCGACGTCGTCGGTGTAGCCGTCGTGGTCATTGTCCTCGGGCTGCGGTTCATCGCTGTCCGGGATCTCGGTGTCGCTGTCGTCCGTCCCGATGCTCCCTGTGTCGTAGACCACCACCGGTGACGGGCAGCCCAGGAGCCACAGCATCAGCGTCATCGGTCCTCCGAGGCACGCATCGTAGCCGAGCCGCTATACGATGGCGTCAGAGCGAGGACTGATGATTCGAGATCGACTCAAGGGTGCCCTGCGCAAGGTGGCGCTGAAGGCCTTCGGCATGGAGCGCGAGGCATCCGACCGGACCACGGAGAAGACCAGGGGCTCGACGGAGTACGACCCCTCGAAGATCCCCAAGATCGTCAGCGGTAGCGGAGACATGCCCCTGGCCACCGATCAGGAGCTCATCGGCAGCACCTACCTCGCAGCGCAGCTGATCGGCGGCGTGCCCGGGACCATCATCGACACCCGGCCACCCGAGGAGTGGATGGCCGGCCACATCCCGGGAGCGCTCCTTCTCCCGGGGGACCAGATCCGGGGCCGGCCCGAGCTGTTGCCGGGGCCCTCCGACCGCATCAGCGTCTACGACGCCACGGGCGAGCAAGGCGCCTTCGGCGTTGCGGAGAAGCTGCGTGAGCAGGGCTTCCGGGTCTGCCGGTCCCTTCAGTCGGGCTGGGCCGGCTGGATCGAGCACGGCGAGCCCGTCGAGAAGCCGGAGGCCCGGGCCGGACACAACCTGGGTGACTCGGTCGAGACCAACGACGGGCGCCGAGGGGTCATCCAGGGATTCGGGCAAGGCACCGTCGATCTGCTCTGCGAGGACGGACCGGCGTTGGGAGTGGCCGAGGCCGAGCTGAAGTGATCCTCCTGGCCTCTGCCTGCTCCACGACCCAAGCGGGCCCGATCCTCTTCGCGGCAGCGTCCACCCGCGTGGCGGTCGAGGAGGCGCTGTCGGACTGGGAGGGCCCGCCGGTCAGGGCGTCCTACGCCGCCAGCTCGATGCTGGGACGGCAGATCGAGGCCGGCGCTCCGGCGGACGTCTTCCTCAGCGCGCACCCGGAGTGGCTCGAGGGCGAGGTCTTCCTGCGCAACGAGATGGTGCTCGTAGGGACCATCACCGACTGCGTCATCGTCGCGGACGAGCATGTTCCGGCTGGAACGTACGCGCGCCAGGGGCTCGGAGAGCAGAGCTACGTCTCGGCCGCCGACGCCTCCGCGGTCGTGGTGATGTACGAACAGGCCCACTGCAGCGCCGCGGCCATCTACCGCACCGATCTCCAGGAGCCCTGGGAGGTGACCAGGGTCCTCGCCACCGAGCCCATCGAGTACCCGATGGCGGCGCTGACACCGGAGGGTGAGCGGCTCGAGGCTCACCTCCGGGCCCGACACGAGGTCTTCGTGGAGCACGGCTTCCGCTGAGGTGGCTCGCGCTGGTCGGCGTGGTCTCCGCGGGCGCACTGCTGGCGGTCGAGCCACCCGCCGCTCCGGGCCGCGCCGTGGTCTCCGAGCCCAGCCTCGCCGATGCCGTCGCGGCCTTCGAGCGGGGGGACGACCTGCTCGCCATCGCCTCGCTGGAGGCCTGGCTCGAGGGGGACCAGGGTCCCTGGGGTAGAGAGCGCGACGCCGGTCGCTTCCTCCTCGGCTGGCTGCACATGGAAGAGGGCAACCACAACCTCGCCAGCGAGCAGTTCACCAGGGTCCGCGCTGCCGGCGGGCCCCTCGCCGTCTACGCGGCCTTCTACGAGGCCCAGGAGGATCACCGGCGGGGCCGCCACAGGGTCGCGGCCTCCGAGTGCAAGACCTACCGCGCCACCTGGCCAGAGGGTCCTCATGCCGACGCCTGCCTGATCCTGATGGGCGATGCCTACGTCGCAGCCGGCCTCCGCGCCCCCGCGCTCGGGGCCTACCAGGCCTTCCTCGACGAGAACCCCGGCACGCCGAGAGAGGAGGAGATCGCGCTCGGCATGGCCCTGGCAGAGGCCAACGTGAACCCTGGAAAGGGCGCCCGCGGACTGAAACAGCTCACCCTCGAGCACGACTTCCTCTGCACCGCATCGGCCGCCCAGACGGAGCTCGACGCGCTGCTCGATCTCCACGATCTGTCCGAGCCCGAGGTCGACGCGCTGCTCGCCGCCCAGCTCCTGGCGATGTCCCAGCGAGACGGCGGCTTCGGTCCCCAGGCCTGGGAGGCCTACCAGGACATCCTCGCCACCTGGCCAGAGGACGCCAGCGAGTGGGGGACAGGGACCTGGGAGCGCTTCTGCTGGCGCACCCACCGCTACGGCGATCTCGGAGACGCCTTCGCCGGTCAGTACGAGAAGACCAAGGACGGCGAGGACGCCTGGTTCGCCTTCAGGGCCTACTTCCGGGGGGGCGACTTCGTGCAGAGCGCGAAGTGGGGCGAGGTCGGAATGGCCAAGCACTCCTCGCATCGGCGCTGGCGGCGCTCGCGGGACGTCGTCGCCCACAGCCAGCAGCTCGCCGGGAACTACCCGAGGGCCCGCGAGCACTGGGACATCCTCGCTCGGACCGGGGGCTCGCTGGGACGCGGGGCCGAGTGGTTCGCGGCCTTCTCCGCCTACCGCGCCGGGGAGTACGAAGACGCGCTCACCCGCTTGGACGCAGTGGTGGCCGCCGGGGACGAGCGCGAGCTGCAGGGGCTCTACTACCGCGGAAAGACGAAGTCCAAGCTCGGCGACCGCGAGGGCGCGCAGAAGGACTGGCGGCTCATCCTCGATGGACACTCCAGCAGCTGGTATGGGCTCTTGCTGCGCTCGAAGTGGCGCAAGCTCCCGGATCCCGCGGCCCGAGACGGCGGCTGGTCGGACGTTCCCAGCCCGCCAGAGCCGAGCTCGTCCCCCTCCCCCTCGTTGGCCCGTGTGCCTCTCGTGGACCTCGGCGAGCCGGGGGGCGCTCCACCTCCTCGGGAGTTCTCGTGGGCGTCGTCCAGCCGAGAGGACACAGAAGCGCCCACCACCCTGGTGGCTGGTGGTCCCCTCGGGGCCCTCGAGCTCATCGATCCCTACGAAGCGGGCCGCTGGTACGACCCGGCTCGTCAGGAGGAGGCCTTCCGCGACTTCGCCAGGACCTACGAGTCCATCTGGCCCCACCTCCCCGCCGCATACGACCTCGCCGGAGTCGGCCTCTACGAGATCGCGGGCGAGTACGTCGCCGACTGCTACGACGAGTACCAGTGGGCCGCAGGAAAGCGGACCGAGCGCCAACGCCTGGTCCGGACGGTGGCGATCCCGAAGTCCAAGTGGCGCGAGATCTTCCTCTACGTCCAGGACCACCACCACGTCGCCCGCTTCTCGATGGGCCTGGCGCCGGCGGCGCCGACACCCGAGGAGTGGACCAAGGCCATGCGCCTGGCCCACCCGGCGGCCCACCGCGCGACGGTCACAGCGTGGTCGCGGGAGCACGACCTCGACCCGCTGCTTGCGCTTGGTCTCATGCGTCGGGAGAGCCTCTACCGGAGCACCGCGCTGAGCCACGCCGGGGCGGTGGGGGTCATGCAGATCATGCCGCTCACCGGATCTCGCGTGGCCTGGATGCTCGGTGAGCCCCGCTACACCCCGGCGGACCTGGAGGACCCCTCGATCAACATCCGCTACGGCACCTTCTACCTCTCGAAGCTCCGCGAGCGCTTCGATGGCAACTGGCCCCAGGCGGTCGCGGCCTACAACGGCGGCCCCGTGCACGTGAGCTCCTGGAGCCGCAGCTGGCAGGGCCGCATCGACACCGACGACTGGGTCGAGCAGATCCCCTTGAAAGAGACCCGCACCTATGTGAAAGGCGTCGCAGAGAACTACGCGGTCTATGTCAGGCTCTATGGCCCCGCAGACGCCGTGGTCCACGTGCCCTTCGACCTGTCTGACGACGATGACCCGGGAGTGATCGATTTCTAGCTGGCTGTCACTGCTGCTCTGCGCCGGACGCTTCTCGCGCGAGGTCGCGGAACCCCCACCGCCGGACCCGACGCCGATCGCCGAGACCGCGGTGGCGGACAAAGCGCCCAGGGCTCCGGCGCTCTTCCCGGAGCTTCCGGTCTCGCTCGACGAGCTGCCGGAGGGGCTGCACTCGCTCTCGGCCCAGGGCTGCAACGCCTGCCACTACGAGGTCCACGACGGCTGGGCCGAGTCCGACCACGCGAACTCGGCCCTGGCGATCCCAAACGCCTCGCCCCTGTGCACGAGCTGCCACCTGCCCCTGCAAAGCCAGCAGTCGGTGCTCCTCGAGGAGTACGGCGGGGGCGCCCTGAACACGGCGATCACCAAGGAAAACCCCCACTGGGACGCGACCCTGGCCAGCGAGGGCGTCACCTGCGCCGCCTGCCACGTGCGCGAGGACGTCGTCGTCGGAACCAGGCCCGCGCCCGGCGCCCCCCACCCCGTCGCGGTGAGCGACGAGCTGTCCTCTTCAGAGGTGTGCTCGGCCTGCCACCAGCTGACGACGCCGGGGGCCAGCGAGCCGCTCTACGACACCTATGGCGAGTGGTCCCGGTCACAGTTCCCGGCGGTCGGCGTGCGCTGCCAGGACTGCCACATGCCACCCCGGAGCGGGCTCGTGACCGCTGGACGCTACGAGGCCCACGCGGACCATGCCCTGAGCTCGGAGCTCTCCCGGGCGGTCTCGATCTTCCTCACCACGCCGCCGGTCCTCCAGCGGGGTGAGCCAGTCGAGCTGGACTTGGTCATCACCAACACCGGCGCGGGCCACTCGGTGCCCACCGGCTCACCCTTCGTCGGCCTCCGCCTGGAGGTCCAGGTCGTCCTCGATGCAGACGACGAAGAGACCGGCGAAGCCCTCGGCGACCCCTTCCAGCACATGCTCCAGCGCCACGTCTCCCCCGACCCGCCGTACGCGATCGGCGAGGACACACGCCTCCACGCGGGGGCGTCGTTGGAGCTCACTCCGGTGCTCGATCTGCCCTACGACGGCGGAAGCGGTCCCGGTGCCGTCGAGGTTCGCCTCGTCCGCGTGGCCGGTGACGGCTCGGAAGAAGTGGAGCACATCCGGCGCTTTGTGGTCGAGGTCCGATAGGATCCCGCAATGATCCGACACGCCGCACTGACCGACGACGGCAAGCGCCGCGACCACAACGAAGACGCATTCCTCGCCCTGCCGGAGCACGGGGTCTTCCTCGTCGCTGACGGGGTCGGAGGTCGGGCCTGCGGCGAGGTCGCCGCCGCGATGACCGTCGACACCTTCCAGGAGGCAGCGGTCGACCTGCGGGACGCCGTGGCCCTCTACACGGACAACCCCAGCCGCCCGACGCGCAACAAGGTGCTCGAGAGACTGACAGAGGTCTGCCAGCAGGCCTCGCGCTCGGTCTACGAGGCCGCAGAGGCCGAGAGCCGCCGCGGCATGACGACCACGCTCGTGGCCTGCGCCGTCGGCGGCGGCGCCATCTTCCTCGCCCACGTCGGTGACTCCCGCGCCTACCTCCTGCGCGAGGGCGAGCTCCTCCAGCTCTCTGACGACCACTCGATGGTCAACGAGCTCGTCCGTACCGGGCAGATGACCTACGAGGAGGCCAAGCGGAGCCGCTACCGCAACGTCATCACTCGGGCCATCGGGCTCCAGCCCTCGGTCCAGCCGGACGTTGCCGCGGTAGAGGTCCTCCCGGGGGACCGGCTCCTGCTCTGCTCCGACGGGCTCTCCGATCCGGTGCCGGCCATGGACGTCTGCCGGCTCCTGTCGAGCGGAACCCCTGCGCAGGCGACCCAGGCGCTCCTCCAGGAAGCCCTCGACAACGGCGGGCCCGACAACATCACGGTGCTGGTCGTGGACCCGGACGCCTCACCCCAGGCCGAGGCCGCCGCAGCCCGAGCCGAGGTCATGGCTCAGCTCTTCCTCTTCTCCGATCTGCCCTTCCACGCTCGCGCCCGCGTCGGCCGCATGGTCAGCGAGGTCTTCACGACCCCCGGCGACCTCGTCGTCGACCAGGGAGACGCGGGACGCGCGATGTACGTCGTCGTGCAGGGCGAGCACGAGGTCGTCCGCGACAACGTGGTGCTGGCCACCCTCGGCCCCGGCGAGCACTTCGGCGAGCTTGCGCTGGTCGACGCCCAGCCGCGCAGCGCCTCCGTACGCAGCAAGCACTACGGCTCGCTGATCACCATCGAGCGCTCGGCGCTGGACGACTTCTGCCGCAGAGAGCCCGAGCTCGGCAGCCTCGTGCTGTGGAAGTTGCTGGGCACCGTGAGCGCGCGCCTGCGCGGCGCGTCCGAGCGCATCGCCGACCTCGAGAACGAGTGAGTTTCTGCGGCGATCACTGCGGGTGACCGTCCCTCGCTTGCCCCGGACACCGCCGGGCGGCGGCAACCGGGCTCGCCGACCTTCGGGTTTGGCAACGCTTCGCCCTGTTGGCCCTTCTCGCAGTGTCCAGACACACCTTCGTCGGGCCGCCTACCCCGGCGGGCCCGTTTCGGCGCGATCATCCGATCCACCTACGTGATCGCCGCAGTAGATCGGGGCCCATGAAGCTCCGCGTGTCCTGCTCGCCCGACGCCGACGACCTGTTCATGTTCCGGGCCCTGATGGAGGGTCTCATCGACCCTGGTGGGTTCGAGTGGCAGATCGATACACGGGACACAGACGCGCTCAACCGCCTCGCGACGGACGAAGGGCCTGACGTCACGGCGGTGAGCGTCGGCTACTACCCCCGTATTGCCGAACGATATCAGCTCCTTCCGCATGGCGGCTCTGTCGGCGACGGCTACGGCCCGGTCTTGATCACTCAAGAGCCCCAGGAGCTCTCGGAGCTCGGCGGCGCGCGCATCGGGATCCCTGGCGAGACGACCACGGCCTACATGGTGCTGCGACTGATCCTGGAGGACTTCCAGCCATCGGTGGTGCCCATCACCCCGTACTCGGCCATCTTCGATGCCCTCCGTGGAGGCGACCTCGACGCTGGCCTGGTCATCCACGAAGGCCGCCTCACCTACGAGGAGCTCGGCTTCCACTGCGTCGTCGACATCGGGGCGTGGTGGAAGGAGCGCACCGGTCTCCCCCTGCCGCTGGGTGGCAACGTCATCTCCCGGCGCCTCGGCGAGGAGCGCATCGCCAGGGCCTCCGCCGTGCTCCGAGCGAGCATCCAGCACGCCATCGACCACCGGGACGAGGCCATCGCCTGGCTGCTCCGATCCGGAGGGGCGCTCCACAACGCCGAGCGCGTCTCGACCTACCTCGGCATGTACGCCAACGCCGAGACCCTGGAGTACTCGGCAGAGGCTCGCTCCGGGATGGTCGAGCTCTACCGCCAGGCGCACGCTGCGGGGCTCTTGCCAGAGCCCGTCGTAGTCGACTTCGCCCCTTGAGCGAGCGCACCGTCGATCGGCTCGCCGGCGACTGGATGATCGTGCAGCTGGCCCGCGGCCATCGCTTCTCTGCGGACGACATGCTCACTGCCTGGACGGCGGCTCGGGCGGCGCCGTCGGCGCGGCGGCTGTTGGACCTCGGCAGCGGCATCGGCTCGGTCGGGCTGATGGCGCTCCACCAGCTGCCGGAGGCGTCGCTGGTGACGGTCGAGGCGCAGGCCGTGAGCTACGAGCTCCAGCTCGAGACCCTGGCCCGCAACGGGCTGCAGCCGCGCGTCCACGCGATCCACGGGGACCTCCGGTCGGTGGAGCTCCCTCGCGAGTTCGAGCTCGCGACGGGCTCTCCCCCCTACATCCCAGAGGGCCACGGCGTGCTCCCGGCCCACCCCCAGAAAGCCGGCGCCCGCTTCGAGCTTCGGGGTGACGTCTTCGACTACTGCAAGGCCGCAGCGAGGGCGCTGGTCGTCGACGGCACCTTCGTCTTCTGCCACTCGGGGACCGACCCCCGCCCCGAGCGGGCCATCGCAAAGGCGGGTCTCACGCTGGTCCAGCGTCGGGATGTCTTCTTTCGCCACGACAAGCCCCCGACGGTGGCCTTGTTCACCTGCCGCTGGTCTGGCACGCGCGATGACGCAGAGGCCCTGGTCATCCGAGACGAGACCGGCGCACACACGGCGGAGTACACAGCGATCCGCCAGGCCTTTAGGCTGTCAGGGTGCTGAGCTACCTGCTGACCGAGCCCGCCCCGGAGCACCTCTACTGGAAGGGGGCCACAGAGGGCACCCACACCCTGCGGTGGCAGGGGGTCGCGGGCTTCTCCCTCGAGCACGACCAGAAGACCCTCTGCATCGACCCCTACGTCTCCCGCTCCGGACTCGCCAAGACGCTCTTCGGGCGCCTGGACGTAGACCACGACTCCCTGGAGCGCTGCTTCCCGAGGGCCGACGCCATCCTGATCGGCCACAGCCACTACGACCACGTCCTGGACGCTCCAGCCCTGGCCCGGCGTACCGGAGCCACGCTCTATGGATGTGCCTCGAGCGCTCGCGTGGCCAGGGGCTGGGGTCTCGCCGAGGACCAGATCTGGGTCGTGTCGCCGGACGAGGAGGTCGAACTGGTCCACGGCTCCGCCAAGGCAGTGCCCAGCGACCACGGCAAGTTCTTCCTCGGCCGGGGGGGCTGGCCACACGGGACCATCACGGAGCCGATCCGATACCCGCCGAAGACCAGCCAGCTCAAGCACGGCCAGGTCTTCACCTGGTGGGCGGACTGGGGCGGACTTCGCATCGTGCACGTCGACTCCGCGGACTACGACACCGAGCGCATCCGCAAGCTCGACTGCGACGTGCTCTGTCTCTGCGCGGTCGGGCGCCAGTACCGGCCCGGCTACACGCGGGAGATCATCGACGCCACACGGCCGAGCCTCGTCGTGCCCTGCCACTGGGACCACTTCTTCCTGCCGTTGGATGCCCCGACGCGCCAGCTCCCGGGGGTCGATCTGGAGGGCTTCGTGCGCGAGATCGAGGCCTGCGGCGCCAAGCCAGTGGTCCTGCCCATCGGAGGCTCGCTGGGCATCGGCTGATGGGTGTTAGGGGACGGGGTGCTTCTCCTGGCAGGCTGCATCGCGGACGGACCGACCTTCGGCATCTCCCGGGCGGGCGAGGACCCGCGGACCCTGGTCTTCAACAACGCCACCGAGCCCGAGTTCATCGATCCGACCCAGGCCACGGGCCACCCGGACGGACGCATCGCGCAGGAGATCTTCGACGGGCTCACCGAGTACGGGCCCATCGATCTGTCCCCCCAGCCAAGCCACGCGTTGTCCTGGGACACCCACCCCGATGGGCGGGGCTACACCTTCCACCTGCGCGACGACGCCGTCTGGTCCGACGGGACGCCGGTCACCGCCCGGGACTACGCCTGGTCCTGGGAGCACGTCCTCAACCCGGCCTACCTCTCCCGCTACGCCCAGCAGCTGTACTTCGTGGAGCGCGCGCCGCTCTACAACAGCTCCCGGGTCTTCATCGGCGACGACGGCGCTGTCCTCGAGGCCACCGGGAGCAACGTCGTCGCCCTCACAGACGACCTCGACGAGCTCGACGACGGCAGCGTCCACGTCGTGGCCGCCCGGACCGACACGGAGCTCGAGCTCGTCTACCGCGCTGGCTGCCCGGATCTCGCGGACCTGCTGGCTCTGTTCGACTGCAGCGGCCCCGAGCTCCGAAAGACCGTCTCCTTGGAGCTCACAGAGGCCGCCTGGCCGATGCCGAACCAACGGGTGCTCACCGAAGACGTCGTGCTCCACACCCCGGGCGGCGAGGTCCCCCTGTCCCGGGGCGAGGAGGTCGTGCTCATCGGCGGCGGCAAGGTCTTCTACCCGACCTCGGAGAAGACCGGCACGCTGGATGCCTCCAAGCTCGCCGATCCCCGAGCCGAGCACATCCGCTACGACCTCGTGGAGCTCGAGCCGATCGACTGGTCCGGCGAGGGCCGAGGGGACACGGGCGCGCCGAGCGAGCTGCCACCTCTCACGAGGACAGCCAGCCTGTCGGAGCTCCGCGTCTCGGCCGAGGTGCTCGGCTTCCGCGTCGAGGACGACCACACCTTCACCGTCAGGCTCTCGGGAGTAGCCCCCTTCTTCCTGACCCTGACGAGCCACACGACCTTGAGGGCCGCCCCGCGACAGGCCTGGGAGGAGCACGGCTCGCGCTGGACGAGGCCAGGGAACATCGTGAGCAGCGGGCCCTTCCTCCTGGAGACCCACATCGTGCGCGACCGCTTCGAGCTCGTCGCGAACCCGGACTGGTACGACGCCGAGAACCTGGCCTTCGATCGGGTCATCGCCTACTCGATCGACAACCTCCACACGAGCGCGAACCTCTATCGGGCCGGCTACACGGACTTCGTCGTCGCCAACGACATCCCCGCCGAGTTCATCCCGATGCTGAAGGACAAGGAGGACTTCACCGTCAGCCCGGCGCTGTCGGTCTACGTCTACCGGATCAACACGACGAAGCCCCCCTTCGACGACGCGCGCGTCCGACGGGCCCTGGCGATGGCGGTCAACCGAGAGGACGTGGTCAAGGTCTTGAAGGCGGGCCAGCTCCCGGCGGACCACATCGTGCCCCCCGGGCTCCCCGGCTATGACCCCGCCCGCGGGCCGGGCTTCGACCCGGAGGCCGCCCGCGCCCTGCTCGCAGAGGCTGGCTACCCGGGCGGCGAGGGCTTCCCGGAGACCAGGATCCTCTACAACACGCTGGAGACCCACAAGCTGGTCGCGGCCATCGTGCAAGACAACTGGGCCAAGGAGCTCGGCATCGACGTCCAGCTCGAGAACAGGGAGTGGAAGACCTACCTCAAGACGGTCAACAACCTCGACTACGACGTCGCCCGCGGGGGCTGGATCGGCGACTACCTCGATCCGCTGACCTTCCTCGAGCTCTGGATCCAAGACGGCGGGAACAACAACACCGGTTGGACCGACCCGCGCTACGACGCCCTCATCCACGAGGCATCGCAGACCTCGGACCCCGCGGATCGTCTGGCGGTCCTCGCGGAAGCAGAGAAGCTCTTGAACGAGGAGATGCCCTTCATCCCCATCTACCACTACGTCTGGACGGACCTGACGCAGCCGGACGTCAAGGGCACGCACCCGAACCTGCTGGACCAGCACGCCATTCGCTACATGCACATCGAGCGCTGAGCCATGGCCGGACACATCGCGCGTCGGCTGCTGGCGATCCTGCCCCTGGTGGTCTTCCTCGCCTTCACCACCTTCCTGCTGCTCCAGCTGGCGCCCGGTGGCCCCTTCGACGCCGAGCGCAACTTCCCCCCGGAGATCCAGAAGCAGCTCGAGGCGCGCTTCGCCCTGGACGCCCCCTGGTACGAGCAGTTCTGGGGCTACCTGGTCGGCCTCGCCGACGGCACCCTGCCGAGCATGAAGCGGCCGGGGCTGACCGTCGGCGAGCTCATCGGCTCCAGCTTCCCGGTCTCGCTGACCCTGGGCACCCTGGCGATGGGCTTCGCCCTCTGCCTCGGCATCACCAGCGGCATCATCGGCGCGATCCGCCAGAACAGCGTCTGGGACTGGACCACGATGAGCATCGCGCTCATAGGCATCAGCGTCCCGAACTTCGTGCTCGGGCCGCTGTTGATCCTGGTCTTCGCCCTGGGTCTGGGCTGGGTCCCGCCCGCTCGCTGGGAAGGGCTCGACACGATGATCCTGCCGGCCATCACCCTGGGGCTGGCGTATGCCGCCTACATCGCTCGCCTGACCAGGGCGGGCATGCTCGAGGTGATCCGCACCGACTTCGTGCGCACCGCCCGCGCCAAGGGGCTCTCGGAGTGGGTGGTCGTCGTGCGCCACGCCTTGCGAGGGGCGCTGCTGCCCGTCATCACCTTCCTGGGTCCGGCCACCGCCCGCATCATCACGGGCACGGTCGTCATCGAGAAGATCTTCCAGGTCCCGGGCCTCGGCTACTACTTCGTCCAGTCAGCGCTCGATCGCGACTACTCGATGGTGCTCGGCGTCGTCTGCTTCTACGCCAGCATCCTCATGGTGCTGAACCTGCTCGTCGACGTCGCCTACACCTGGCTCGACCCGAGGGTGAAGCTGGCATGACCGCTACCCCCCATGTCATCGAGGGGAGCTCCTTGTGGGCCGATGCCTGGAAGCGCTGGAGGCGTCACCGGGCCTCCGTCGCCAGCGCCGTGGTGATCGGGCTGGTCTTCGCCTTCTGCGTGCTCGGTCCCCCCCTCACCGCGGCCAGCCTGGGCTGGACCTACGAGATGCAGGACATCGACCTGGGCGCCTCCCCGCCGAGTTGGTCCCACCCCTTCGGCACGGACGTGCTCGGTCGGGACGTGATGGTGCGCACGATGCTCGGCGGACGGGTGAGCCTGGCGGTGGCCCTGGTCGCGACCGCGGTCTCCCTGGCGGTCGGCGTCACCTACGGCGCCATCAGCGGCTTCGCCGGTGGCCGGGTCGACGCCGTCATGATGCGCGTCGTCGATCTCATGCTGTCCACGCCCTACCTCCTGCTCGTCATCGTGCTGATGGCGGTCATCCCCCCTTCGGTCGTCAGCATCGGCGGCCTGGACGGCTCGATCATCCTGATGTTCGCTGCCCTCGGCTTCGTCAGCTGGCTGATCCTCGCCCGCATCGTGCGCGGCCAGGTCCTGGCCCTCAAAGAGCGGGAGTTCGTCGAGGCCGCCCGCGCCATCGGGGTTCCGCCCCTGACCATCCTCTTCAGACACATCGTGCCCAACACCCTGGGGCCGGTCATCGTCTACAGCACGCTCACCATCCCGAGCGTCATGCTCAGCGAGGCCTTCCTGTCCTTCCTCGGACTGGGCATCCGGGAGCCAGAGGCCAGCTGGGGAACCCTGGTCAACGACGGCGCAAACGCCATGGTCGTCTACCCCTGGCTCCTGATCTTCCCGGGCGCCATCATGACGCTCACGCTCTTCTGCTTGAACTTCCTGGGTGACGGCCTGCGCGACGCGCTGGACCCCTCGGCACAGGAGGGCTCGTGAGCGTCCTGCGCGTCGAGGAGCTCCGGACGCACTTCTTCACGGACGACGGAGTCGTCAAAGCCGTGGACGGCGTGTCCTTCGAGGTCGAGCGTGGCCGGATCCTCGGGCTGGTCGGCGAGTCCGGCAGCGGCAAGAGCGTCACGAACCTCTCGGTCCTCCGACTCGTGCCGAGCCCCCCCGGGCGCTACGTCGGCGGTCGGATCCTCTTCCACGGCGAGGACATCCTGAAGATGCCGGAGGCGGATCTGCGACGCCTCCGCGGCAACCGCATCGCGATGATCTTCCAGGACCCGATGACCTCGCTGAACCCCTATCTGCGGGTCTCCCGCCAGATCGGAGAGGTGCTCGAGCTGCACGAGGGCATGAGCAGACGAGGCGCGAATAAGCGAGCGACCGAGCTGCTCGAGATGGTCGGCATCCCGGACCCCGAGACGCGCATCGACCAGTACCCCCACGAGTTCTCCGGAGGCATGCGCCAGCGCGTGATGATCGCGATGGCCCTGGCCTGCAAGCCGGAGCTGCTGCTCGCCGACGAGCCCACCACAGCGCTGGACGTCACGATCCAGGCACAGATCCTCGATCTCATCCGGGACCTCTGTCGAGAGCTCGGAACCGCGGTCATCCTCGTCACCCACGACCTCGGCGTGGTGGCGGGCCTCGCCGATGACGTGGCGGTCATGTACGCCGGGCGCATCGTGGAGCAGGCGCCGGTGGTGTCGCTGTTCTCGCAGCCACAGCACCCCTACACGAAGGGACTGCTCGCCAGCGTCCCGCGCCTCGACAGCCGGGCCCAGCTCTTGCCGATCGACGGGCTGCCCCCGAACGTCGCGGATCTTCCCCCAGGCTGCGCCTTCGCCCCCAGGTGTCCGGAACGCAGCGAGGCCTGCGGAGAGATCCCGCCCTGGTTCGGACCTCGCGATCAGGGAGGCGCCTGCTGGCTCCTCGCCCCTGGAGAGGAGCCGTGAGCCTGCTCAGTGTCCAGGACCTCAAGGTGCACTTCCCGGTCTACTCCACTGGCCTGTTCCGCCGGGTGACCGGGCAGGTCAAGGCCGTCGACGGGCTCAGCTTCGACATCGAGCGCGGAGAGATCCTGGGGCTGGTCGGGGAGTCCGGCTGCGGCAAGAGCACGACGGGACGAGCCGTCCTCCGACTCCTCGAGCCCACCTCGGGGCGAGTCACCTTCGACGGCACAGACGTCAGCTCGCTCGCTGGCACGGACCTGCGGCGCTTCCGCCGTCGCGCCCAGATCATCTTCCAGGACCCATACGCCTCGCTGAACCCGCGCATGACGGTGGGCGCCATCATCACAGAGCCCCTGAAGACCCACGGACTGCCCGGGGGCTTGGGCCGGGCCCAGGAGCTGATGGAGCTCACGGGCCTCGATCCGCGCTTCGTGCGCCGCTATCCCCACGAGTTCTCCGGCGGCCAGCGCCAGCGCATCGGCATCGCCAGGGCCTTGGCGAGCGAGCCCGAGCTCATCGTCTGCGACGAGCCGATCTCCGCCCTCGACGTGAGCATCCAGGCCCAGATCCTGAACCTCCTGCAGGACCTCGCCCGCGACCGGTCGCTGTCCTACCTCTTCATCGCCCACGATCTCTCGGCCATCCGCCACGTCTGCGACCGCATCGCCGTGATGTACCTCGGACGCCTCGCAGAGGTGGGCACCTTCGAGCAGATCTGCGATGGGCCACGCCACCCCTACACCCAGGCCCTGGTCTCCGCGGTCCCGGTGCCCGACCCGGTGTTGGAGCGCCAGCGCGAGCGCATAGTGCTGACCGGCGACGTGCCCTCCCCGCTCTCACCGCCCCCCGGCTGCCGCTTCCACACCCGCTGCCACAAGCGCCAACAGCAGCGCTGCGACACGGAGCTACCCGAGCTCCGCGATCTCGAAGAGGGCCGCCGAGCCGCCTGTCACTGGCTCGACTGACTCGCGGGACCGACGAGCCAGCGCCGGGTCACGCGACGCAGCCCCGGGGCGACCCAGGGCTTCCCCGTGAGGGCCTTGAAGCAGCCGACCGCGCGAATCGCGCGGTTGGAGAAGGCGACGACGCAGATGCCACCGACCAGCCCGACGATGGCGGCAGGGTGCTCGGTGAGGGCCGAGAGCCCACCGAAGACGACGCCGAAGAAGGCGTAGCCCAGGCGCGTGAGCCCGAAGAGCACGAGGGACTGGATGGCGGAGCTGCGCACGAAGGGCCTGTCCTTTCCCTTGACCAGGTAGTAGAGCGAGGCCAACAGCCAGATGCCTTGGAAGGGCATCCAGCAGAGCATCGCCGCGGTCTTGTCGCGATGCCGAAGACATCGCCGGTTCGAGCGCCGGCGTCGTCCACGAAGGCGACCCCCAGGGCCTCCGCGACCTCCTCGCCCAGCTTCACGGACGCCGGCCCCTGCTGAACGTTCAGGCGGATGAGCAGCGGGCGTGGTCCTTGTTCTGTCGCCAGCTCCAGGGCGAGGAACTTCACCAACCGGTTGGGCTGTCGGATCTGGACGGCCGTGGGAGACACGGCCACCCCATCGAGCGTGCCAGCGCCTATGTCGAGGACGTGCCGCGACTCCTCGGAGATCTGCTGGGATCGCGCCGCCTTGCGCAGCCCCAGGATCAGGCCCAGGAGCGCGACCGGCCCGAAGATCGCTCCCCAGAACACCGGCACGAGCCACCCGTCCTGGTAGCCCAGCGCCGAGAACAACCCCCAGAGGAACAAGACCAGGACGGGCACGAGGATGGCCTGCAGCCGACCCTGGGTGCGGATGTGGGCCTGGGGCACCTGGAAGGTCCAGGCTCCATCTTCGACCACGACCCACCCGTCGATGTTCTTCATGCCTCGCTCAAACCATCCGGAAGCCACCCCTTCGACCGACGAGGAGGACTCGGCCCGCGAGCAGCACCGAGACGGCGACGAGCATCGCGTCGAGGCCCAGCCACAGCCCCCTGGCCCCTAGGTCCAGGCCAAAGGCGAAGCCAGCGGCCAGGGGCACGCCGATCACCCAGAAGGCGACCAGCGCCAGCACCGCCGGGAAGCGCGTGTCTCCAGCGCCACGCAGCACGCCGGCCGCCACCGCCTGGACCCCGTCGAAGAGCTGGAAGGCCGCGGCCAGCGGCAGCAGCAGCAGCACGACGCCCTGCACCTCGAGGTCCGTGGTGTAGGCCGCCGCGAGCCACCCGGGCACCGCGAGCAGGACCCCCGCGCTCGCCCCCATGATGACCAACGACATCGCGATGGCGATCCACCCGCTCCGCTGCCAGGGTTCGCCAGCCCCCAACAGGTTGCCGACCCGAGTCGCCGCCGCGGCTGAGAGGCCCCACGCCACGCAGAAGGCGACGGCTGTCATGTTGAGCGCGATGCTGTGAGCCGCCAGCTCGGTCGCTCCGATGAGCCCCATGAAGATCCCGACGCAGTTGAAGGCCCAGACCTCCAGCGTGACGTGCACTCCGACCGGCCCACCGCGCCAGAGCAGCTCGAGCAGCGCTCGAGCGACGAAGCCCTCGCGAAGGGGGACCCGGCGAGCGGAGATGGCGCTCCAGGTGAGCGCCGCGAGAGCGACCGGCATCAACAGCCGCACCAGGGCGGTCGCGTGCCCGCTCCCCACCGCCCCCAGCGCCGGCAGGCCGAGGGCTCCGTTGATGAAGACCTCGTTGAGCGCGATGTTGAGCAGGTTCGCGATGACGATGACGATCGCGGCCGGGCGCATGATCTCGATGCCCTGGAGGAACTGCTTGAGCGCCCAGAAGGCGAAGCTCGGCGCCACGCTCCAAGACAGGGCCCGGCAGTAGGCGCCCGCGGTGGGGAGGATCTCTTCTGGCTGTCCAAGGGCCCTGAGCGCCGGCTCGGCTACCCAGTGCAGCGCCGTGATCGGGATGGCGACGATCAGTCCCAGGACCAGGGCGCGCAACAGCGCTCGCCCGGCTGTCTTCGGCTGGCCCGATCCGTGAGCCTGCGCGAAGACGGGATCGAGACCCAGCATCAGGCCGATGCCCGGGATCATGGTCCCGAAGGCCCAGATGTTGCCAGCCGCCAGGCCGGCGAGCTCGGTCTCGCCGAGGCGCCCGACCATCACGAGGTCCTCGACGGACATCGTCATGAAGCCGACCTGGCCGATCATCACGGGCCAGGCGAGCTCGAACAGTCTCCTCAGCTCACTCTTCTTCTGGATTCGCAGCTCTTAGCGCGAAATCAGAGGCGGTAGTCGACCGCCTTCTCGAAGAGCGCCGTGTCGTCCTTGCTGACCTTGACCTCGACGTTGCCGTCGGTCGAGGCGACGGGCGCCTGGAGCTTGAGGAAGGCGACGGTCGGGCCGTTCATCGCGAGGCTGGAGGCGGTGACCATCTGGCGGGTCTCGCCGACCTTGTTGCCATCGACGAAGACCTCGCCCACGAGCCAGTAGGCACCCTCGAAGTCTGCGGGGCTGCGTCCCACGAGGACGGGGAGCTCGACGACGACGCTGTCGCGGTCGACGTGGACGACGCTGGCGTCGTAGTTGCCGGAGAGCGGGACCTGGCCAGCGCTTCCGTAGGGAAGGGTCTGGGCCACCGGGATCGACACGATGCGGAAGTCGGCGAAGTCGTCGTCCTCCTCGCTGTCGAACAGGTCGAAGTCGTCTGCGCTCGGCGCGCTGTCCGCGGCGAGCAACTCGGCGTTGCGATCGCCCTCGACGAGGAAGTCGAACTCGTCGTCTGTGCTCGCGAGAGCGTCCTGGGCGAAGGCGGGGGCGATGAGGAGTGCAACGAACATCGTTTGAACCTGTCTGGGTAGGGATGGAGTCGAGGGCTGGTCGGACCGCGTTGGTCTCCACGACTCGATCGCCACATAGCAAACGCCGTGCCAAGCCCCATGTGCCTGGAATTGCGGGCCCTGTACCTGGAGACTCGTCCGGATTCTCGGACCGTGTCCAAGAAAGTCGAACACCCCCGCCGGCATGACCACCAGCGTCACAGCGGACGCGAGTCCCCAGAGCAACTATCCTCGCGGGTGCTTTGAGTTCCTCCAGCCAGCTCGGTCGCTACCACCTCCTCGAGCGCATCGCCCTGGGTGGCATGGCCGAGATCCACCTCGCGTTCGAGCGGGGGACCGCCGGCTTCGAGCGCGTCGTGGTGCTCAAGGTCTTGCGCCGCGATCTCGTCGATGATCCCGACCACGTGCGCATGTTCCTCGCAGAGGCCCGCACGATCGCGCGCCTGAACCACCCCAACATCGTGCACGCGCACGAGCTGGAGGAGGCAGGCGGTACCTGGTTCATCGCGATGGAACACGTCGCAGGCTCGAGCTTCCGGGAGCTCCTGGTCGCCGTGCGGAAGCGCGAAGAGCTCGTCCCCGTGGAGGTGGCCGTAGCCCTGATGCTCCAGGCCTGCGCCGGCGCCCACGCCGCCCACGAGCTGCACAACCCCGCCGGCGAACCGCTGGGCCTCGTCCACCGGGACATCTCCCCCGACAACCTCATGCTCCGCGCCGACGGACACGTGAAGCTGCTCGACTTCGGCATCGCGAAGGCCCGCGAGGACCAGCAGACTCGCGAGGGCACGCTGAAGGGGAAGATCGCGTACATGAGCCCGGAGCAGTGCCAGCAGCACGCGCTGGACCGACGCTCGGATGTCTTCAGTCTGGGCGTCGTGGCCTGGGAGCTCCTCGCGGCGTCCCGGCTGTTCCGGCGCGACAGCGAGTACGCGTCGATGCAGGCGGTCGTGCAGGGCGACCTGCTCGACCTGCGCGAGAGGCGCGAGGATCTCCCAGAGGAGCTCGTCGTTGTCATCGAGCAGGCCCTCGCCCTGCACCCGGAGGACCGCTTCGAGAGCGCAGTGGCCATGCGCAATGCGCTCTCCGCCCTGGCCGATCCGATGGTGTGGGACCTTCGCCCAGACGTCATCGCCAGCTGGGCCGAGACGCGGCTCGGCAAGGCTCAGGAACACCGAGCGAGGCAACTGGAGGCGTCGATCACGGCCACGCTCCAGGGCGAGGACGACTTCACGCTCGAGGACGGCACCGAAGAGGTGGCCCGCCCACCGGATCGCGGGCGGAGCAATCCACGCCCACACTTCGTCTGGGGCGGGCTGGGGCTCGCGATCGGAGCGCTGGGGGTGCTCACCCTGCTCAACCACCAGGAGGCCGAACCGGACGCGGTCGAAGACGTCCGGCTGGTCCTGCCACCGGAAGGAGACCCGCTGGTCATCGGGCTGGCGCCAGTGATGGATCCCCTGCCCTACCTCGCCGCCCACGAGGGCATGCGCCTCCACCTGGAAGAGCGCCTCGGGCGGCCCGTCGAGCTCCGAACGCACGACTCCTACGACGCCTTGAGCAGAGCCCTGGCGGAGGGGGCCGTCCCCTATGGGTCCCTGCCTCCGCTGTTGTACCTGAACACGCTGCGCTCCACGCCCGTCGAGGTCCTGGCCTTCAAGAGGGTCGACGGCGGCTCGGGAACGGACGCCGTGCTCCTGGTCATGGAGGACGACGACATCGCGACCCCGGCCGAGCTCGCCGGGAGCATCGTCTGCTTCACGGACCCCGCCTCGACGACGGGCTACGCGTTGCCGCGGGCGACGCTTCGCCAGGCGGGCCTCGACCCCGACGTGGACGTCGAGGCTCACTTCTCCGGCAACCACCTCCAGGTCATGCGCGACCTCGTCGAGGGTCGATGCCGCGCCGCCGCGACCTACGACGACGCGCTGAGGGCTGCCGAGCGCGAGGACGTCCCGGTCGGCCAGCTCCGTGTGCTGAGCTTGACAGGCCGCACACCCCAGGACGCCATCTGCGCTGGTCCGGCAGCCGCGGCGGCCGAAGCGGAGGCGCTCCGGACCACGCTGTTGAGCTACCAGCCGGAGACGATCACGCCAACGGTCGAGCAGATCACGGGCTTCGCGGCCGGGGACGACGGCGACTACAGCCAGCTGCGCGAAGCCCTCGAGATGGAGCAGGCGGCGCTGGACAGCACGGGCGACCGCGCGCGTTAAGCGCTGGTCATGACGATGATGATGCTTGCGCTGCTCGCCTGCGAGCAGGAGACCGACGAAGCCCTCGAGCTGATCCCCGAAGTCGAAGAGACCATCTTGGAGGAGACGCCCCCGACCACGGTCGAGGCCCCAGCCGATGTGGCCGCGCCCCCCGCCGATGCGCTGACGACCAGCTCGGGCCTCGCCTACGTGGTGCTGAAGCCGGGCAAGGGCGACAAGCCAAGCGCCTACGACAAGGTCACGGTCCACTACACGGGCTGGACGGCCGACGGGAACATGTTCGACAGCTCGGTCACCCGCGGCGAGACGAGCAGCTTCCCCCTCAACCGCGTGATCCCCGGCTGGACCGAAGGGCTCCAGCTCATGTCCGTCGGAGAGAAGACCCGCTTCTGGATTCCACAGGACATCGCCTACGCCGGTATGCCTGGGAAACCAGCTGGCATGCTGGTCTTCGACGTCGAGCTCTTCGAGGTCGAGCCTGGTCCGAGGGTGCCAGAGGACGTCGCCGCCGCGCCGGCGACCGCGAACCCTCGCTCCAGCGGCTGCGCCTGGCGCCAGGTCACCGCCGGCACCGGGACCGATACCCCCGCGGCCGGCGACATGGTGGAGTTCCACTTCACGGTCTGGAACGCCGCCGGCGAGCTCCAGGAGAGCACGATCTCGTCCGGTCGAGCTGTCCAGGCTCCGATCGACGAGGTCGTCGAGCGCACGCCCATCTGGTCGGACGAGCTCCTCGAGATGAACCCTGGCGAGACTCGACGCATCTGGGCCCCGGCTGCTGCCCTGACCGTCGACGGCCGCCCGCCGCCTCCGGGGGACCTGGTCTTCGACCTCCAGTTGGTGTCCTTCGAGACCCCGCCGCCTCCGCCAGAGACCCCCTCTGATGTCACCGCCGCCCCGGCCGACGCCAAGAAGACCGCGACGGGCCTCGCATACAAGGTCCTGAACCCCGGCACGGGAACGCAGAGGCCTACGGCGAGCGACAGCGTCACCGTGCACTACAGCGGCTGGACCACCGACGGGAACATGTTCGACAGCTCCGTCGCTCGCGGCGAGCCCTCGAGCTTCCCGCTGAACCGCGTGATCGCGGGCTGGACAGAGGGCCTCCAGCTGATGGTCCCAGGAGAGAAGACCCGCTTCTGGATCCCAGAGGACCTCGCATACGGCGGTCAGCCCGGGAAGCCCGCCGGCATGCTGGTCTTCGACGTGGAGCTGCTCACCATCGACTGAGGGCTCAGTCCAGGGTCGTCATGACCTCGTCGAGCATGTCCATGCAGAAGACGTTCTCCTCTGGCGTGCCCACGGTGATGCGGAAGATGTCGCCGAAGTCGTGCTCCAACAGGGGCGCGAAGGTCTTGACCTTGACGCCTCGCTCGAGCATGCCCGCCGCGATGGCCTTGGCGTGCCGGCCAGCGGTGGTGCGCACGAGGACGAAGTTGGCGACCGAGGGGTAGGTCTGGAGCCCGGACTGGGCCCCGATGCGCTCGCACAAGAGCGCGCGAGCCTCTGCGGTCCGCTGTCTCACGTCGGGCAGGTGCTGGCCGTCCTTCAGCGCGGCGACGCCCATGCGCTCTGCCAACAGCGGAATGCGGTAGTCCGTCACCTGGCCCTCGAGCTCGGCGACGAGCCCCTCGCTGGCGATGATGTAGCCGATGCGCACCGCGGCGAGGCCATAGGCGAAGGACATCGTGCGGGTGCACACCACGTTCGGGTACTTCGCGACGAGGTCGACGAGGTAGTCGTGCTCGTGTGGCGAGAGGTACTGGACGTAGGCCTCGTCGAGCCAGAAGGTGGACCCCGTGTACCTGGCGATGAGCGGCTCGATCTGCTCGCGGGTGACCAGCACGTTGCCGGTGGGGTTGTTGGGGTTGGCGATGTAGACCAGCCCGTCGCCCTGCTGGATGGCGGCCTCCAGCGCCCCGAGATCCAGCGCGTAGTCGGCCTCGTGGGACAGCGGCACGAGGCGAACCGTGAGCCCCGAGGCGATGGCCTTCAGCGGCACCTTTCCGTAGGTCAGAACCGGCGTGATGATCGGGTAGCCCTCCTTGTGGACGAGGTGCTTCAGGATCCGCATCGGCTTGGACTTGATGGCGCTCCGGATGAGGTGGGGCAGCACCTGCTTGAGGATGGGTCCGCTGCCGTTGTGGAGGTAGACCATCTCGGGGGTGCAGCCGCACTCGGCGGCGATCAGCGCGCGCAGCTCGCTGTTCTCGGCGTTGCTGTAGTTGCGGAGCGAGGTCCGGCTCGAGTGCTCCTGGAGCACGTCGATGGCCGCCTGGCTGCAGTAGGTGCCGTCGTTCAGGCCGAGGTTGATGGGCAGCTGCCAGCTGGAGGTGTCGACGTTCGTGGGCATGGTGCGCGCGACCTAACGCACCCTGATGACTCCCGTCAGCGCCACACCTGTCGCGAGGGCCGTGAAGTCCGGGTCGGTCGGCCAGAACCGGGCGTAGTAGAGACCCTGCTGTCCTTCGTACACGAGCTCGTCACTGCCGGAGGCGACGACCTCGCCGGGTATGCGGACCAGCTGAAGCTCGACGTCCCCCTCTGAGTGGCCCTCGACCAGGAGCTCGGCGGGGCCATCGATGACCCCGCCGGGGCCGGCGCGCTGCCGCCTGGTCGATGCTTCGATCCGCAAGGAGACGTCGGGCTCTCCAATGACCACGCGGCCGGCGACGAGGGCGTCGATGGGGAGCTCCCCGTCCAGCACCCGCACCCATGTCGTCGGCCAGCCCAGGGGCGGGTTCAGGAAGTCGTCGGGAACCGTCCCGCCCCAGCGATGGCAGTCTGAGCCACCGACCGGGACCACCCCGTCGGCGGCTCGGGCCTCCCACTCGGAGACGGACTCGGCGTCCCATGGGTCGAAGCGGGCTCCCCCGTTGTAGACCTCCAGCGCGTCGAAGTCCTCGCTCGTCCAGTCGTACTCGACCCAGGGCGCGGCGGCGTGAGGGTGCTCGACGATCGCCCACCCGCCCTTGGCGACACACTGTTCCACCGCGTCTTTACCGCTGACCTCACCAGGCGGTCGGTCGATCCACACCTCGAGGTCGACGAAGGCCCCCTCCAACGGCAGGCAGCCGACGTGGCCAGTCGGCCCTCCGTTTCCCTCCAGGGATGCGATCGGGCTGATCTCGCTCCCTTCGATCACTCCCTCTGGCCAGGCAACACCTGAGATCTCGGGGCCTTGGTTCGGACAGTCCTCGACGTCCTCGCAGCCCATCGAGCCCTGGGCGTTGGAGTGGTCGGTGATGAAGAGGAAGTCCAGGCCCGCCTCTTCCATGGCCGGCCCGAGGGCTTCGACGGTGCCGTTGCCGTCCGTGTCGTTGCTCCCGACGCTGCTGTGCACGTGCAGATCCCCGGCGAGCCACACCCCGTCGAGGGGTGGGACAGAACAAGCCGACAACATCGTGACCATGGACCCCATCGCGTAATGCTACCTTTGCCTCAGTCTGGGAGTCCCGTGAAGAGGTTCGTCTTTATTTCGCTGGCCCTTGGAGCGACCGTCGCGTGCGTCCCCGCACCGCTGGACGTGTCCTTCGACGCGGACGGCGCCGTCGACCTCAACCTGGGCGAGGACCCGGACGAGCAGATCTCCGAGTGGGAGTTCTACGATGGCGGCGGCTGGCACAAGGCCGACGGCTGCCAGGACGAGCTCACCGCGACGGGCAACGAGGTGGGCGACGTCACCGCCGACGCCGAGTTCAGCGACCAGTTCGGCGACGCCGTACGGCTCTACGACTTCTGCGACCGGGCAGTACTGCTCGTGTCCGGGGCCTTTTGGTGAAGCGCCTGTGTGGCGGAGGCTCCGTCACTGCAGTCGACCTTCAAGGAGTACGAGGAGGACGGCCTGATCGTCATCCAGATGCTCGCCGAGAACAACAGCAGCTCCACGCCCACGCAAGAGGATCTGGAGAGCTGGGCCGCGAACTCGGGCCAGACCCATCCGGTCGTCGCTGACGCTGGCTGGGCCGTCAGCAACCGCTTCGAGGTCGACTACGGCATCCCGACCTTCTCCCTGCTTGCACCGGGCATGGAGGTCGTGACCGTGGACGACGGGGCATCGGAGAGCGTCATCCCAGACCACCTGCCCTCCGACTTCGAGCTTCCAGGCCAGGAGTAGACACCGGGTCTGACAGCCCTGTGACGTTGCCCCGAGCAGCGTGAGATAGGCTCCCTCGCCGGGAGCCTGTTTTTCATGCTGCAGCTGCTTTTCCTTGGGTCCGCGCTGGCAGCGGAAGCCGAGCTCATGCCGATGGGACCGCTGATCGCCGACGGCATCACGCCAGCCCGCATCCAGGTGTCCGTGCCGGGGGCGATGCCCGGAGACAAGGTGAAGCTCAAGCCCTTCGAGGGCACGGCGAGCGGTGGCGCCGTCACAGCCCCCGGGGTCGTCAGCTTCAGCTTCCTCGCCCCGCGGCGCTACGAAGAGGACGGCTCGAAGGTCCGCGTCATCATCAAGGGCGCCGTCAGCGTCGACCAGACCTTCACCATTCCCCTGGAGCCACCGGCGAAGTCCGAGCTCGAGCTGTCGTTTACGCCGGAGTCATGGACCGTCGGAGACAAGGGCACCGTCGAGGTCAGCATCGGCGCCACCGGCCAGCATCCCCTGCCCGCCTCGGCGCGCCCCGTGATGCTGGAGGCGAACATCGGCAAGATCACCGGGCTCAGCGAGGGCGACGACGGCCAGTGGACCGCCACCTGGACGCCCCCTGCGGTGAAGGTCGCGACCAACGCGCTGTTCACCGCGACGGACCTGTCGTCGCCTGACACGGTCGTCGGCCAGTCCCACTACGCCCTGAAGGTGCAGGCGCAGCAAGAGGTGAAGGCCGCCAGCGGGAGCCAGAACGTGCTCGTCATCGGGTCGGCGCAGTACGGCCCATCGACCGCCAGCGAGGACGGAAAGGTCGTCTTCGATGCCCTCCTGGACCCGAGGGTGACCGAGGGCACGCTCCAGTCCGTCGACGAGACCGGCTACCGCAGCGACACGACCGTGCCGCTGGAGCTCGACTCGCCGGCCGCAGTCGCCTTCGCACCGCTGCCGAAGATGGTCCCCACCGGCCGCCAGATCGTCGTCCACGTCGCCCTCATGGAGCCAGACGGATCGGCTTGGAGCAGCGCAGCGCCAAAGATGGAGGGCGCCTCGGAGGCCGAGAGCCTGGGCCGTGGGTGGTTCGCCTTTTCGGCCACGGCCCCCTCCGAGCCCGGGGCCTGGACCCTCGTCGTCGAGGCGGAGGGAGAGCTCCGGGCCATCCGCAAGCTCACGGTCATCGACGCGGTCCCCGACGTGACGCTCAGCGCCGATCCGGTCGGCCTCATGCCTGGCAAGAGCGCCTTCTCGGTCACGGCCCACCTCAAGGACGCCGACGGCACCGCTCTCACCAAGCGCAGGCCTGCCTTCGAGGTGGAAGGGGCCTCGCTCCAGAGCGGGCCAAAGGACAACGGCGACGGCACCTACACGGCCCGGTACTTCGCCCACAAGAGCGCCGACACCGCCAGGGTGAGCGTGCACGCCGCTCCGAAGGCGACGGGGCTGGCGGTGGCTCGGCTCTCTCTCTGGCCCATGCAGGGGTCGGTGGCCGCGGACGGCTCGTCCACGACGGAGATCGCCATCGTGGCCGAGGACGCCTACGGCATGCCGGTCCCGAACGTCGAGGTCAGCCTGACGACCCCGGTCGGAGACGGTGCGATGAAGCCGACGGCGAAGACGGACCGCTACGGCTTCGCCGCGGTCAGCTACCGCACCGGTTCGAGCGTCGGACCCGCGGCGGTCGTGGCAGACGCCAAGGGCATCGTCGGCACGACCGTGCTCTACCAGCACGCCCCGGGCTCGGATCCGGTCGGCGTGGAGCCCGGAGGATCCGAGACGGACCTGGCACGGGCCCAGGCCTGGCGCTCGGCTCGACCGGCCATCCAGGTCGCCAAGATGGGCGCTGATGTCGGTCCGCCGGCCCGGGTCGCGATCACCACGACGCCCTCCTACACGACGCCAGGCGCCGCCATCCTGGTCACCGTGCGCGTGCTCGACGAAAACGGCAAGGCCGTGCTCACGTCGAGGCCGAAGGTGAAGGCCACCATCGGCAAGGTCGGCTCGATGACCAACAACGGTGACGGCAGCTACAACCTGCCGCTCCAGCTGCCCGCGGGGCAGGACGGCCCCGTGACGCTGACCGCGACCGCCGGGGGGGCGACGGGGAGGCAGGAGCTGCCGACGCTGGCCTCGCTCGGGGGCGCGCCGCCACCGACCCAGGACAAGGGAGACAAGGGAAGCGGGAAGAAGGATGACGGGCTCCCGACCGCGGGCAAGAACCCCAACCGCATGGACCTGCGCAACCAGTCAGCGCGCTTCTACCTGGCCGTCGGCGGCTACAAGTACACGGCCCTTCGGGTGAGGAACGGGGACGAGCCCAGAATCCCCTCGGAGATCGGCTTCCATCGCAAGGGGACGAGCCCCGTCCCCGGCGCCGGACTGGCCGCCAGCGGCCACCCGAAGGGCAACATGGTCGGCTACGACGTGCGCCTCCGCTTCTCCGGGTACACGACGCAGGTCGGCGACGGCCTCTACTACGATGGCCTGCCCTACTTCGTCGGCGCCGTGCGGGCGAAGTTCGACCTCGCCAGCGGGCTGGCCGCCTACGGGTCCGCGGGTCTCCACGTCGTCGACGTGCCGATCTACCGCTACAACGACGACCTCGACGACGTCGATCGCCTCAACAAGATGGTGCCCGGCCTGCGCATCGGCGGCGGCGTGACCTACACCAACCGCTTCGCTCACGCCCAGTTCGAGCTGGCCGAGAGCTTCGGACTCCTGCCGAAGGTCACGCACACGGGGCTCCTGGTCGAGGGCCGCGTCCCCATCGGCCCGGTGAGCATCGTGGTCTTCGTCGAAGAGGACATCGAGTTCCAGCACATGCGCTACTGGGTGGGGACCGGCGACAGCGAGGACCGCGTGCTCATCCGGGGCCGCCAGGCGACGACGCTCTTCGGGGTCGGCGCGGCCTTCTGAGTCGACCTCGGGAGCGGGCCTCGCCCCCCGTGTCAGCGTGGTTGTCGTCAGTCCGCCGACTGGGACCGGCAACTCGCTCTCGGTGAAACAGGGTGTTTCAGCCAGGCCGACTTGGGCCGGCAACTCGCTCTCGGTGAAACAGGGTGTTTCAGCCAGGCCGACTTGGGCCGGCAACTCGCGCTCGGTGAAACAGGGTGTTTCAGCCAGGCCGACTTGGGCCGGCAACTCGCTCCCGGGGAAACCGCACGTCAGCGTGCAATCTGGGCGAGGCTGACGCGCAGGGTCCACGAGACTGCACGCCGGTGTCCATCCTGAGAGGCTCCGCCCGCCACGCGTCTCGGTCTCTCGATCCACAGCGTCGGCGGATCTACGAGGCGGCGAGGAAGGGCGGGGAGTCCACCCACCCCACGGTCACGGACTGCTCCGAGGGCGTACACTACGCCACCAGGGCAAGCCGAGGTGACCCTCACTCCGCTTCTTCCGCCTCCTCTACATGCGCACAACGTCCCTGTCGCTCCCCGGAGCCGGGAGCAGGGGCTACGTCCGCTTCCTGTACTCGATCTGGGCCCTCGTCTACGACTGGACCGTGGCCTGGGACGGGGCCTATCGAGGCAACGCCAGGAGCATGATCGAGGCGGTGGTCAGCGAGGGTGACCGGGTCCTGGACGTGGGGGTCGGGACAGGGCTCCTCGCCGAGTACGGCGCGCCTCTCGCGGGCGAGTACGCCGGCGTCGACTACTCCGGAGGCATGCTCTCCAAGGCCGCGAGCAAGATCGCCAGCCTGAAGCTGGGCAACGTGAGGCTCCAGTGGGCGGACGCCCGGAATCTGCCCTTCGGGGACGGGGGCTTCGACGCGGTCGTCAGCTCCTTCGTCCTGCCCCACTTCGCTCGGGAGGAGAAGGTCGAGATCCTGCGGGAGATGGCCCGGGTGTTGCGAGGAGGAGGGAGGCTGGGGCTCTTCCTCGCCCAGGGCGAGATCGCTCCCCTGTTCTCGACCAGGGAGCAGCTGGAGGAGTTCCTGGAGGCGGCTGGCTTTGCCCAGGTCCGGATCGAGGATCGCGACGATGTCTACCGGGTCGTCACGGCAGTGAAGCCCGCGTGAGCGGCGACGGCGAGTACTGGGAGAAGAACGCCCGGCGCTACGACCGCGCCACCCTGCTCCTCAACAAGAACTTCTCTGGCATGGCGCAGGCGGTCGCCGATGCCGTCGCTGGCTCTGAAGACGTGCTGGAGATCGCCGCGGGCACGGGTCTGGTGACCGCTGCGGTGGTCCCGGTGGTCGGTCGCCACATCGCCACGGATCGGTCTCCGGAGATGCTGGAGGTCCTCCGGGGACGCCTCGACGGGCAGGCCAACCTGGAGGTGCGCACAGCGGACGCCCTGGACCTCGACTTCGAGGACGGCACCTTCGACGCGGTGCTGGTCTGCAACCTCCTCCACCTGTTGCCCGAGCCCTGGTGGCGCTGGCCGAAGCTCGGCGTGTCCTCCGGCCCGGAGGACGCCTGCTCGCTCCCACCTTCTGCCACGGGGAGGGTGTAGTAGCCGCGGTCTTGTCCCGGACGCTCTGGGTGACCGGCTTCCGGGTCGTCACCCGCTTCGGAGGCGACGAGCTGGACACCCTCGTGACCGAGGCGGGCTTCGAGGTGCAGGACGCCCGCTGGTTCCCGGGGCTGCTGCCCCTCCGCTACGTCGAGGCCACACACCAGCCTATGGAGTGACCGGCTCCAGGTCGAAGAGGAAGGGGTGGACCACCTCGGCCTCGTCCTCGAAGCGCGGCCAGTCGGCGCCGTAGATGGCCGACCCGAAGCAGCTCTGGACACCCATCGGCACGTCGGAGTGGTCCTGCACCCAGACCTCGCCGAGTCCGGCTGGGCCGATGTCGAAGCGCATGTCCACGTGGCCGGAGAGCTCTGGGTACTCCATGGCCCAGGCCTCGACGCAGTCCTTGACCTCCGGGATCATCTCGTCGACGACCTCCCGTATGGCAGCGGGGGTCTGCTCCGCCGTCACCGGGGGCAGGAACCTGCGCAGAGGCTCGACCGCCGTGTCTTCCAAGGTGGCTTCGGGCTCCGGCACGTCCTCCATCGCGGCCACCTCGAGGGGCTCCGCAGAGGTGCGGGTCTTGCGCGGCTCGGTCACCGTGCGCTCCCCCGGTCTCGGCACCCGCGTCTGGACGGGCTCGTCGGGCTCGCGCTGTTGGGCCGGGTCCTCGCCCGCCGGAGCATCACCCGCGGCGACCTCGGAGCTGCCCATGATCCACCCCAACAGCAGCAACACCGTGAGCACCACGACCCCGAAGAGGACCCGACGGCTCACTCGGGCTCGCTGGCGCCCAGCAGCTCACCGAGAGCCGTGATGTGCTCTCCGTACGCGGCCCAGTCGCCAGCCTTCTGGGCCTCGATGGCGGCTGCGTAGATCTCGGCCGCCTGCTGCATCGCTGGCACCTCGACCTCCACGGTCGTCATCTCGCCGGTCTCCTCGTCGACGACCTCTTCCGTGCGGACCTCGACGGTCTTCTGGACGGTCTCGCCGAAGACCTTCTCGAGGGCCTCTTCGAGAGTCGGCTCCATCGCGATGCGCTCCTCGTAGGAGACGATGACGCGCTTGAGCTCCGGGAGCTGACCGGTCGCCGCCTTCAGGTAGAGAGGCTCGACGTAGAGCAGGCTCTTCTCGATCGGGATGACGAGCAGGTTGCCTCGCACGACCGAGCTGCCAGACTGCGACCAGAGCGTGATCTGCTGGGAGATCTCGGGATCCTGGTCGATGCGGGCCTCGATCTGGTTCGGTCCGAAGACCAGCTTCTGCTTCGGGAACTGGTAGAGCAACAGGCGCCCGTAGTGCTCCGGATCGCAGCGGGCCGCGAGCCAGCTGATCATGTTGTCCTTGCCCGTCGGGACGAAGGGACGGAGCAGGATGAACTCGGCCTCGGACTCGCCCGGGAGCTCCATGATCAGGTAGTAGCTCTCCATCTTCTGGGCGCTGCCGCCGTAGAGCTCCTTCGGCGACTCCCACATGTCCTCTCGGTTGTAGAAGACCGTGGTGTCCGTCATGTGGTACGAGGCGTAGAGCCTCGCCTGGATGTCGAAGAAGCCCACCGGGTAGCGAAGGTGGGGGACGATCGACTCCGGCATCTCGGACATCGGGGTCAGCGCCCCCGGGAAGATGTCACCGTAGACTTGGATGAGCGGGTCCGTCTCGTCGGAGACGTAGAGCGTCACGGTGCCGTCGAATGCGTCCACCACGACCTTCACCGCGTTGCGGATGTAGTTGAAGCTGCCGCCGTAGGGCTCCGAGTACGGATAGCGATTCGTCACGGTGTAGGCGTCGATGATCCACACCAGCCGCCCATCGGCGACGACGAGGTAGGGGTCGCGGTCGAAGCTCAAGAAGGGCGCGACCTCTGCGATCCGCTCGTCGAGCGTGCGACGCATGAGGATTCGACTGTCGTCCTTCAGGTACTGGGACAGCAGGATGTCCATGCTCGAGTAGTAGATGGCGAAGAGTGTCTTCCTCCAGCCCTCGATTGGCACCCCGCCTTCGCCGGCGTAGGTCGTGTAGACGTTCTGGTCCCCGTCCGGGTAGTCGAACTCCTCGATGCCTGCCTTCACGAAGACGTAGCGGTCGGTGAGCTCGCCGTAGTAGATCTCGGGCCGGTCGATCTGCAGATCTGCGTTGGCCGAGGGTGGGATGTCCTTCACGAAGAGCTCGGGCAGGCCCTCCGAGGTCACGATGTTCACCGGCGAGACCGTCAGGCCGTAGCCGTGGGTGTAGCTGAAGTGCTCGTTGACCCAGCTGCGCGCCTGCGCCGGCACGTTGGCGTAGTTCAGCTCTCGGGCGGAAAGCATCACCTGGCGGATCTGTCCGTCGAGCACGTAGCGGTCGATGTCGACGTCGTGGAAGTCGTAGTAGAGCCGGATCTCCTGAATCTGGGCGAAGGTCTGCAACAGCGGCCGATCGTCCCAGATGCGGATGTTGTCCAGCGTGTCCGGGCGCGCCTCGATGTCCGCCAACGTCAGCCCGGTCTCGGCCTCGAAGGGCTCCACGTCGATGCGGTCGAGGGCATAGGCGCTGCGTGTCCCCGAGATGTTCCGCTCGAGGTAGGGCTGCTCCAGCGTGAGCTCGCTCGGCGTGACGATGTACTGGTGCAGCAGGTTGGGCCAGGCCTTCGCGATGACGAGCGCGACCACGTAGATGGCGATCGAGACCGCGCCTGGCCGCCAGCTCCCGCGGAGGCCACCGGCGATCAGCGCGACGCCAGCCAGCACGGAGGCACCGACCATGACCCAGGCGCTGGGGATGCCGGCGTTGATGTCCGCGTAGTCAGCACCCCAGACCGCTCCCCGGTTCGTGAACAAGAGCAGGTAGCGATCGAGGTACCAGCCCGCCGCGATGGCGAAGAACCAGCCGCCGCCGAGGACCGCGAGGTGTCGGCCCGCCCGAGCGCTGAGCGAGATCCGCTTCAGCAGCACGTCCCGGAGGAGGTAGAAGCCACCGGTCAGCGCGATCGTGATCACGAACAGCGCGCTGGCGACCGACTGCGCGAGCTCCAGCACCGGGAGCGTGAAGACGTAGAAGCCGATGTCCTGCAAGAAGACGGGGTCCGTCTCTCCGAAGGGCCTCGCGTGGACGGCGGTGAGCACGTCGAGCCACTGTCTGGACAGCGGTCCCCCCGTGAGCAGGCCCGCGAAGACGGCGCCGAGCCCCAAAACCCACTTGACAGCGGACCGCAGGCTCTGGGGTGGGATCTTGCCCTCTGCGAGCAGGCGGCTGAGCAGGCCGTAGTTCAGGCCCGCCTCGCGGTGGGCGAAGGCGAGGTTGACGAGCACGAAGGCGAAGCCCAGGACCAAGCCTCCGAGCCACAGGCCGAGGGCCGCCCCGACGTGCGCCTGGAAGACCTGGGAGTAGCCGACGGCGTCGAACCAGAGCCAGTCGACGAGGACCTCGACGAGTGGGCGATGGAGGACCCACAGTCCGAAGATGACCCCCAGGGCGATCCAGATGCGTGTGCGGTACTTCTGCATGGCAAGGGGTGTAACCACGCGCGCGATAGACTCGCCCCCCATGCTCTGGGTCTCCCTCGCCATCGCTGCGCCGCTCTTGGTCGATCCGGACGTGAACCGGGACGAGGCGGCGGCATCCGTCCAGTCCGCCGCCGGGATCGAGGATCTCCAGGTGATGGGGCTGGAGGAGCTCCTCGGGGCCCGCCCGCCGCTGCTCTCCGGTGACGGGCAGGTCGATCTCTGCACCCGCGCCCCCTCCTCCGCCGGCCAGGTCTCGGAGCAGCTCGGCAAGGCCGAGGACAGCGTGTCCTACATGGACTACGAGGCGGCGCTCTCGGAGCTCGACGAGGTGGACGGCCTGCTCGCCTGCCTGCGGGACCCCGTGAGCCCCGCCGACGCCGCCCGGGCCTACTTCCTCCGCGGCATCGTGGCCTTCGACTCCGGGGACGAGGGCAAGGCGCTGCAGAGCTTCGTCCAGGCGCGCCAGTTCGACCCGGAGATCGCCTGGGACACAGCCTTCCCCCCTCGGGCCCAGGGCGTCTTCGACCAGGCGACGACGATCTCGGCGGAGCAGGCTCCCGCCTCGCTGCTCCTCGTCCCGGCTCCCCCCGACATCCGAGTCGACGGGAGGCTCGCGTCCACCACCGGGAGCCAGCTCACCCTCGGCCCCGGCCGCCACCTCGTCCAGCTCGGGCCCGAGCCGATGACGACCTTCCAGGTGGAGCTCCAGGCCGGCTCCGAGGCCACCCTGGTCGTGCCAGCCATGGTCGACGAGCACGCACTGCGCGAGATCGCGACCGACGATCGCGTCGCCCTCAGCGCCGCGCTCGGGGCTCTGCTCGGCGAAGGCCAGCTCGTCTTCGTGGCCGTCCCCGGGGGCATCTGGAAGGGCAGCGCCGGCGGGCGCGCATGGGAACAGATCGTGGCCACGGAGCCCGTCGCGATCGCCGAGATCATCGAGGTCCCGGCTCCCGAGCTGGAGCCAGGGGACAAGGGGGTGCGAAGGGGCCTGCTCGGGGTCGCCATAGGCACCGCGGCGGTCAGCGGGGCGCTGTACGGCGGGGCCGCGCTCACGAACCAGGCCTTCTACGCCAGCGACACTCCGACCGGCCAGCTGGAGCAGGTCCAACAGCTCAACAACGGGCTCATCGTGGCCTCGGCTGGCCTCGGGGCCGTCGCCGTGGGCCTTGGCGTCGTGGCGGTCTTCTGATGTTCCTGCTGACCAGCTGTCTCTGGATCTCGGACGAGGACCTCGCCCGTGAGCTGAAGCGGCGAGAGCGCCCGGGAGAGACCCCGGAACCCACCGTGATCCTGGAGCTCTCCGGCACCGGGAGCTACGGCGCCGCGCTGGCGGCCTACGACGAGGACGGCGACGGAGTCCGCGAGCTGGCCATCGGCCTCCCGGACGCGGTGGATGGTGACGTCGACGTGCTCAGGTTCGGGGCGGAGGGCCCGGACGTGACCGCGCTGGTCTTCCAGTCCATGAGCGAGACCAACGATGGACCTTGCGAGGCAGGCGGAGTCCTCGCCAACGCCGGTGACCTCGACGGAGACGGCGACGAAGAGCTCATGATCGGCATGCCTGGCTGCACGGTGGGAGGCGCCGACGGCGGCTGGGCCTTCTGGAAGGGCGGCAAGAACAACCCCAAGGGCGAGTTCTTCTTCTCCGGGAGCTTCGACCCCGGCACGGACATCGCGCGCTCGCGTGACCACGACGACAACGGCTACGACGACGTCATGATCGGCGCACCTGGCTACGCGGAGTCGACCGGCGCGGTCTTCCTGAAGCGCTACGAAGAAGAGCCAGGTGACATCGTCATCTACGTCGGCGAGAACGTCGGCGACCGCTTCGGCGGGGCGGTGACCGGACCCGGCGACACCAACGGCGACGGAGCCTCGGACGTCGTCATCGCCTCACCCGAGGCCGGCGGCGGGGCAGGAGCCGCCTACCTGATCGTCGGGCCGCAGCCAGCCACCAGCGTCGCCACGCCGGTGGAGGCTTCCACCCCCCGGACGAACGGAGCCAGCGGCAGCGGGCTGGGCTCCGAGCTCGGCAGCGGCGGGGACGTCAACGACGACGGCCTGGACGACTGGCTCATACAGGTCCCGGGCCTGGACGAGGTGCTCGTCGTGCTCGGCTCCTCGAACGATGACGCCGCGGTCGACCTGATCATCCACGGCGAGCCTGGGATCGGCGCCGCCCTGGAGATCTCGGACCTGGACGCCGACGGCTCAGCCGAGCTCCTCGTCGGCTCACCCTTCGGAGAGGGCGCGGTCTATGTCTTCGAGGCCCCCCTGAGCGCCTCGATGGAGCTCACGGACGCCACGACGACGATCATCGGAGCCGTGGACGGAGGTGAGTTCGGGGCCTCGCTGGCGGTCTTCGCCGATCTCGACGGTGACGGCATCGGGGAGGTGGCAATCGGCGCGCCGACGGAGCAGACTGTCGAGCTGTTCACCGGACTCACCTACTGATGCAGCCTGCTCCCCTGGCAAACGGCCGCTACGTGCTCGACCGCAGCCTCGGCGAGGGCGGCATGGCAACGGTCTGGTTCGGGCAGGACACCCTGCTCGATGTCCCCCGCGCGGTGAAGGTGCTGGCGCCTGCGATGGCCAGGAACGAGACCCTGCGGACCCGCTTCCTACACGAAGCGCGCACGATGGCAAAGCTGCGGCACGCCAACATCGTGACCGTCTTCGACGTCGGCATGGACCAGCGCAGGCCCTACATCATCATGGAGGTGCTGGAGGGGGGCAGCGTCGTCGACTACGTGCACACCTACGGGCCGATGCGCCCGTCGGTCGCTGTCCGCCTGATCCGCGGCGTGCTCAACGGCCTGGGCATCGCCCACGCCGCCGGGGTCGTCCACAGGGACGTGAAGCCCCACAACATCCTCCTGACCATCGAGGGCATTCCCAAGCTCACGGACTTCGGCATCGCCCAGGCGGACGGCCGCAAGAGCCTGACGCGCACGGGCATGATGATGGGCACCCTCGCGTTCATGTCGCCAGAGCAGCGCTCGAACCCGAAGGGCGTGGACCACCGCGCGGACCTCTACAGCGTCGGCACGACCCTGTACTCGATGCTGACCGGAGACGAGCCCTTCGACCTCTACTCGACGGAGCTGCGAGAGCCTCGACTGCAAGCGGTCCCGGACGCGCTGGCGGAGATCCTGCGCAAGGCCTGCGCGCTGTCGGCGGACGCCCGCTACCAGTCGGCCGAGGAGCTCGACGCGGCGCTGGCGGCGGTCGAGGGCGAGCTCGCCGAGGGCTTGGCTGCCGAGGCCGCCTGGGTGATGCTCCTGGAGCAGCTCGGGGAGACCTCGGAGAAGCAGACCGGTCCGCTGCCCGAGTTGCCGGAGGGCAGCCAGGACACCCTCATGCCGGTCGAGGACCCCCAGGACGCCCACACCTCGGCCCAGGGGACGATGGACCTCCACTCCCTGCCCAGCGGCCTGACGGACACGGAGCCGCCTCGCCGATCGCGCATGCCGATGCTGCTCGCGCTGTTGTCGGTGGCGGTCCTCACCGGTGGTACGACGTGGTGGCTGGCCCAGCCCGACGCGGTCGTGGAGGAGCCGAAGGTCGTCGAGCCGGTGGCGAAGCCGCCTCCACCGCGCAAGGCGCCCGCAGCCGTCGAGGTCGCGGAGGAGCCGATCGAAGCCGAGGCCCCAGAGCCGGTGGAGGAAGAGGTGGAGGAGGAGGTCACGCCAGCGCTTGTTTCCGCGCCGATGGTCGTCGCCGCGCCGACCGAGCCGGCGCCCGAGGAGGCCACGGAGCCAGCCGCCGCGACCGTCCAGGCCTACATCAACACCAAGCCCTGGTCAGACCTGAGCATCGACGGAGTGTCGAAGGGCACGACCGGCTGGAAGGGCAGCCTGGCGATCGGGACCCACGCCCTGTCCTTCACAAGCCAGGACGGCGAGACCATCACCCAGACCGTGACGGTGAAGCCCGGAGCCCCCTTCCGCCACTGCTACGACTTCGCCGCCCAGGGGCCCTGCGCGCGCCGCTGAGATAGAGCCGCCCCATGCTGCTGTCGCTCGCGCTGTCGTGTACGTCCCCGGAGCCCACGCCGCCCCTCGAGCAGGAGGAGTCCGCCAGCGAGGGCCACTGGACGAAGCTCGACACCCTCGCCTTCGGGCACGCGGACCACACGGCGACGATGCTGCCGGGGCAGCAGATCATCGTGCTCGGTGGCTTCTCGGACAAGGTCGAGCGCGTCGACGTCCCAGCCCGTCGGATCCGCGCGGCGAGTCCCCTCCCCCAGGCGCGCATGAACCACGCCGCCGCGGCGCTGCCAGACGGGCGGCTGATCGTCGCCGGCGGCGAGGTCTACGACCGCGACACCCGCGAGCGCACGGCGACCAACACCGTCTTGATCTGGGACCCCGAGACCGACACCTGGTCCGACGGACCGGCGCTCTCGACGGTGCGAGTCGACTTCACGCTCAGCCCCTATGGCGACGGCGTGATCGCCATCGGCGGCAAGGACGGCGAGGGTGCCGTGCTCGGCCGAACAGAGGTCCTGGCAGCTGGCGCCTGGCTGGAGGGCCCGGCTGTGTCCCCGCGTCACGGCCACGACGTGGACGCGTGGCGAGGTGGACTCGTCATCACCGGTGGACGCGACGGCGACCCGGTGGGCCTCGTCGAGCACATCGTCGAGGGCCGCACGAAGCTTCTCGCCACGCTGTCGCCACCTCGCGCGGACCAGGTGACGCTGGTGCTGGACGACGACAGCCTCATTGTCATCGGCGGAGACGACGGCACCGACGTGCTCGCTGACGTCGACCAGCTCGTCGACGGTCAGTGGGTGGCGCTCACCCCCTTGTCCCATCCCCGCTCCCAGCACGGCGCGGGCCAGGTGGCCGATGGCCGCGTCGTGGTCTTCGGAGGCCGTCCGGTGGTGGCCTCCCCCGACGCCCTGCCGATCCGCGACGTCGAGATCTACGAGGCCGACGGCGCCTGGCGAGAGGCCAACCGCCAGGTCCAGGCCCGCTACGAGGGCGTGACGCTGCCGCTGGAGGACGGGAGGGTCCTCGTCGCCGGTGGGAACTCCCGGGGCAAGGTCATCCTCGAGGTCTCGGTCTACTCTCCGGAGCCCAAGCCGCCGCGGGTCAAGCAGCCAGAGGACACAGCGCCTCCGGAGCCCGCGGAGCCCTCGGAGCCCTCGGAGCGACCCCCTGCTCCTCCCGGACTGCCCCCGGGGATCTGACCTCAGTCGCCCCGGATGCTGTCCGGATCGAAGAGCGCGGCGATCTGGATTCGAGCGCCGCTGTCGAGGATCTTCGTGTGGCAACCCAGGCGGTGGCTGGGTTCGCGAGGTGGACCCGGCTCGCGGGCCCGCCCATCGTGGGGATCCCCGCGTACGTGAGCCTCGATGGTCAGCTCCTCGTGCTCGCTCATCTTCGACAAGCCGGTGGCGTCGAGCGTCTCGAGCCTGCAAGAGCCACAGCCTCCGTCCGGACAGGTCCCGCCCGCACGCCGACCGGTGGAGATGGTGAGGCCGTTTGCGTCCGCGGCCATCAGGATCGAGTAGTGCTTCTCGACCTGAAGCGGCCTCTCCGTCCCGTCCGGGAGGACGAAGGTGATGGAGCAGGTCGAGACCTCCGGGCCCTTGCCGAGACCGAGGATGTCCTTGAGCTTGTTGCGAATCCCGAAGCGGGACATCCGACCTCCTCAGCCCTTCAGCGCAGCGGTGAGAAAATCATACGCGTCGTCGGTGCTGTCGCTCAGGTGGAAGAGGTCCTTGTCCTTGGCAGAGATCGTCCCCCACTCGATCATGGCGTCGACGTTCAGGACCTCGGTCCAGTACTCCGAGCCGTAGAGCACGATGGGCAAGGGCTTCTTCACCTTGCCAGTCTGGCGGAGCGTCAACAGCTCGGCGAACTCGTCGAGGGTCCCGAAGCCGCCGGGGAACACGACCATGGCCTTGGCCAGGTACATGAACCAGTACTTCCGCGTGAAGAAGTAGTGGAAGACGAAGCCGAGTTCGGGCGTGACGTACTGGTTGAGGCGCTCCTCGAAGGGCAACGAGATGCCGAGGCCCACGCTCCGACCACCCTCGACGTCCGCGGCGCCCCGGTTGCCAGCCTCCATGATGCCCGGCCCGCCGCCGGTGCAGACGAGGTACTCGTGGCCGTTGGGGCGCTCCAAGCCGAACTCGGTGAAGCGACGGGCGAGGACCCGACAGTCGTCGTAGTAGCGGCTGCCGCGCAGCCTCCTCTTTGCGAGGAGGACCTCCTCCTCGAGCTTCGCGGACTCGCCGTTGCCCTCTGCGAGCGCCTTCTGCGCGTGCTCCAGCCGGCTCCGTGCGACCTCTCCGGGGAGCGTCCGGGCCGAGCCGAACATCACGATCGTGTCGCGGACGTTGTGCTCCCGGAAGCGCAGGCGCGGCTCTTCGTACTCGCAGTTGATCCGAATCAGCCGGGCAGCTGGAGAGTTCAGGAATTCCAGGTTCTTATAGGCCTTCTCGTGGACCATTGTCCGTCCTATTCGGTCTTGGGTCCCCCATGGGTATGCCGCCGGTAGCGGCTTGTCGCAGCGCCGGTGTCCGAAGGGCAGCAACACGACAGGACGGGCCCCGGAAGCCCAGGAGACAAAGCCCCATGCGAAGCCTCATTCTCTTCTCCGGCCTCATGGCCACCACTACCGGCTGCATCGTCTACGACTACGACGAAGACTGCGATCCGGACATCCCCTGCCACGACGGGAGCTGGGACGACCTCGATGACTCCGGTCTGACCGACGACGTCGAGGAGGAGATCCCGGTCGAGCTCTCCTTCACCCCGGACCACGCCGAGCAGGGCGAGGTCTTCTCCGCGGTCATCCGCGTGACCGACGGCGAGATGGACCTCTCGAGCGTCAGCGAGATCACGATCTACGGCGACGCCATCCTCCACTCGGCGGTCGCCCGGCCCGACAGCATCACGGCCATCTTCGAGCTCTCAGCCGACGGCGAGCTCGGCCCGGTCGACATCGTGCTCGAGACAGCCGCCGGAGACGGTGAGCTCATCCCAGGCGCCTTCACGGTCTTCGAGGCCGGCAGCGGGAACTCCGCGAACGACTGGAACGACGGCTCGGCCGAGGACGACTGCGAGTGACGCGGCCGTCCGCGACCTCGGGCCTCGCTCTCCAGGAGCGGGGCCCAGCCCTTGCGGGCTCGCGGAGACGCGCTACCGGTGAGACCGGAGCGCGAAAGGTGGGAATGGACGTCGAGGTCCTGTATCGACGCTACGGGGACATGGTCCTCGGTCGCTGCAGGACGCTGCTGCGCAACGACGCGGAGGCCCAGGACGCCTGCCAGGAGGTCTTCCTCAAGGTCCACCGCTACCGCCACAGCTTCCGAAACGAAGCCAAGCCCAGCACCTACCTCTTCCGGGTCACCACGACGGTCTGCCTCAACCGGATCCGGTCCCGGGGCCGGCGCAAGGAAGACCTCGTCGATGAGCCGGCGCCGGTGGCGGTCGTGGACTCCCACCTCTGTGGCGTCGATTCGCGGCAGCTCGTGGACCTCCTCCTCGAGGAAGCCGACGAGCGCACAGCCGCCTGCATCGTCCACCACTACGTCGACGGCATGACCCACGCCGAGATCGGCACGATGCTCGGCCTCTCCGGCGCTGCGATCCGCAAGCGCATCTCCACCTTCAAGAAGCGATTCGCCGCGAATCCCCCCAACTGGATCGGCGAGCTCGAGTAGCGAAATGGAACACCTGTCCACACTCTCACTGCACCAGCTCCGCTACGGCGAGCTCGACGACACACAAGAGCGCGAGGCCCGCGCTCACCTCGCTGAGTGCGAGCACTGCGCCAGCCTGCTCGCCGCCCAGCAGAACCACCGCGAGGCCTTCGTGCTCTCGCCCGTCCCGCCTGCCCTGCGCGAGCTCGAGCCCGCCACGCCCTGGTGGCGTCGGCTGTTCGCCGGCCAGTGGACCGGCCCCCTCGCGGCGGTCGCTGCGCTGATGCTCATCGTGCCCATCGCGCTGTTGGTCCCTGGCGAAGAGGACCCGATCACCGAGGAGCCCGAGATCTCGGAAAAGGGCGGCATCCACCTGGAGGCCTGGCTCGAGACGAACGAGGGCCCGGCGATCCTCGACGAGAACGCCTTGCTGCGTGCCGGGGATCGCGTGCAGCTCAAGTTCGCAAGCCAGGGCCGTCCCTTCGCCAGCTTCGGCGGCCTCGACGAGGCAGGCAACACAGAGGTCTACGGCACCGTCAGCACCACCGGCGAAGGCATCGAGACCGCACCCTTCGCGCTCACCTTGGACGACGCTCCGGGAAGACAACGCTTCTTTGCGCTGTTCACGTGGGAGCGCCCGAGCGAGGACACCGTCCGTCAGTCCATTTCCAGCGGGCAGGCACCAGAGGGTGGCATCCTGAGATCGATCTCCTTTCGGAAGGACTGATGGTCCAACTGCTGGTTCTGGCGACCGCGCTGAGTTCCGAGGCCGAGGCCGAGGTGGGCCGTCGCGCTCTGCTCGTCGGCGCCAATGACGGTGGCATCGACCTGCCGGCGCTGCGCTACACGCAGAACGACGTCGCTCGCATGGAGGACGTGCTCGTCGAGCTCGGCGGCTTCGAGCCAGAGGACATCGTGGTCCTCCAGGGTCCGGACGGGGCGACGCTGGCGGTCGAGCTGCAGCGCATGCAGTACGACTCGGTGGCCGGAGAGGACATCTTCCTCTTCTACTACTCGGGCCACGCCGACGCCCGAGGCCTGCGGCTCGGCGACGACGTCTACCCCTTCGAGGAGCTCCGCGAGGACTTCGCCCGCACCGACGCCGACGTGAAGCTCGGCATCCTCGATGCCTGCCGCAGCGGCCAGATCACCCAGGCCAAGGGCGCTGTGGTCGTCGACCCCTTTCTGGCCGACAGCCTCGATGCCCAGGGCGTGGCCTGGATCACCGCCTCCAGCGGCGACGAGCTCGCCCAGGAGTCCCGCTCCCTGCGAGGCTCCTTCTTCACCCACCACCTCGTCTCCGGCATGCGCGGCGCGGCGGACAACGGTGACGGCGTCGTCTCCCTGAGCGAGGCCTACAGCTACGCCTATGCACAGACCGTCGAGCGCACCTCGGCCGCCGGCGCCACCCAGCACCCCGAGTACGACTTCCAGATCGCAGGAAAAGGCGACCTGGCGCTCACCACGCTGTCGAAGGCCACCTCTCACGTGACCCTGTCGGCCGGCTACGGCGGCGAGATCGCGATCCTGCGGGACGGACTGCTGGTGGCCGAGGTCGACAAGCCGGTCGACCAGGAGATGACGCTCGCGCTGCAGCCCGGCACCTACACCCTGCGACGTCGCGAGGGAGAGAAGATCTACGAGGTCCGCCTCGGTGTCGAGGAGGGTGCGCATCGCACGGTCGGCACACGCTGGGGCGAGAGCGCCACAGAGGTCGCCAGCTGGAAGGGCACCGTGCCACGCCCCGGGGACCTCGACACCCAGAAGATCGTCGAGAGCACCGTCGACGCCGCCCGGGACTTCGAGTTCCGCCACAACCCCTACGTGGCGATGAGCTTCTCGACCCTCGTCCCGGGCGCCGGCCAGATGTACAACCGCCAGTACGGCAAGGGCCTGCTCTACCTCGGCAGCACCTACGTGCTGGTCGGGACCGGCTTCGCCTTCAACACGGTCGGAGACGAGGGCCCGGCCTTCAAGGGAAGCGTCATCGGCCCGACCCCTGCCAACGCCGCCGGATTCGCGCTCTGGGGCATGGCGATGAGCCAGGCCTACTACCAGCAGAAGTACGGCGACGACAAGCCGGAGCGAAAGGCCGAGGGCGTCCACGTGAGCCTCGAGACCGCCTGGACGGATGACTGGGACGCCCCACACACTGCGGGCATCGCGGTCGACTGGGTCATCACGCCCGGAGTCAGCATCGGGCTGGACCGGACGGGCTGGACCAAGGCGCCCGATTCAGAGGACACCGGCGTCTTCAACATCGGCGGCCGCATCATGGTCGCCCCCGAGTGGCAGCGCTTCCGGCCCGGTGTCTTCGGCGCGACCAACCTGCGCATCGGACGCCACCTCGACACCCAGCGGACCATCCGTCCCGTGCTCGGGGCAGGCGTACAGTTCCGCTGGTTCGTCACCCCCCGCTACTACCTCACCTTCGAGAGCCGCGGCGAGTACGACGACGGCGAGCTCTACTGGGTCAACGGCGGCGGCCTCGGCGTGCAGCTGGGCGGCTGACCGTCGCGCTCAGGCGCAGGCCTCTTCGACGTCCTCGACCGTCTTCGGGCAGGCGGCGGTGAGCACCTCCGGGCCGTCCTCGGTCACGAGCACGTCGTCCTCGATGCGAATCCCGATGCCTCGGAAGCGCTCGGGGGCCTCTTCATCGTCGGGGGGGACGTAGAGGCCCGGCTCCACCGTGAACACCATGCCCGGCTCGAGCAGGCGGGATGACCCGCTCGCCGAATAGGAACCGACGTCGTGGACCTCCATGCCGAGCCAGTGGCTGGTCCCGTGCATGTAGTAGCGGCGGTAGCTCTTGTCCTCGATGAGCTCGTCGACCTCGCCGGCGAGGAGCTCGAGCTCGACCATGCCCTGGGTGAGGCGACGGATGGCGAGATCGTGGAGGTCCTTGATGCGGGCCTTGCCCGGACAAGCGTGCTCGATGACCTCGATCTCGGTGGTCAGCACCAGCTCGTAGAGCTCGCGCTGAGCGGAGCTGAAGCGACCGCTGACCGGCAAGGTCCGCGTGATGTCCGCCGTGTACCAGGCGTACTCGCAGCCAGCGTCGACGAGGACCAGCTCCCCGGCCCGAAGCGGCTCGCGGTTGGTGATGTAGTGGAGGATGCAGGCGTTGGCGCCCCCACCGACGATGGTCGGGTAGCCCGGCCCCGCTCCTCCATGGCGACGGAAGGCGTAGTCGATGAAAGCCTCGAGCTCGTACTCCCGGACTCCGGGTGCCGCTAGCTTCATCGCGGCGAGGTGGGCCTCGCAGGTGATCGCCGCCGCCCTGCGCAGCCTGTCCAGCTCCCAGGGGCCTTTCACGAGTCGCATCTCGTGGAGCAGTCGCCCCGGGTGGATGAAGGCATCCGGGAGGGGCTGCAGGGCCTCTCGCGCGGTGCGGCGAACGGAGGCCAGGCAACCCAGCACGAGACGGTCGCGCTCCGGGTCCTCGCCAGCTGCGTAGTGCAGCGTGTGGACGCCGATCAGGAGCTTGCCCAGGTGACCCTGGAGCTCCTCGTAGTCGTGGGCGTCGTCAGCGCCGTAGCGCTCCTTCGCGCCCTCGGGGCCTTCTCGAACGCCGGTCCAGACCTCTCGATCCGGGTCCTTAGGTTGGACGAACATGGTGAACGGGCTCTCAGCGTCAGGGCGCAGCAGCACCGCGACCCCGGGGTCCTCCCAACCACACAGGTACAGCAGATCCGAGAGCTGGCGGTAGCGGTACTCCGAGTCCCCGTTGCGGATGTGCTGACGAGCACCGAAGAGCAGCATTGCTTCGCCGGGACCGAGCTTGTCGAGCACCGCCGCGCGCCGCGCGGCGTAGGTGGCACGATCGGCTTCGGGGATCGACATGTTCGACACTTAGCTCGAAACCAACTGGGTCTCTCGCAATCCTCTTTGACAGCCGACCTCATGGGTGTGAGTGTCTACGGGGCACTCTCGGAAAAGGCAGGAAGACATATTGGAATACTCACTCTCGGGTCAGGACGGACAGACCTACCGAATCCAGACCCGCGAAGTGAGAGAGCACGACCCGGACCTCATCAAGACGGTCGTGGACATCGACCTGATGACCTGGTCGGAGCAGACCTTCAGCCGCTACACGGCAGCGCTGATGCTGCGTCACGGCCGGACCTTCCTGCTGCTCGCGGACAACGTCCCCATCGGCACCTGCCAGGTCATGCGCAGCTGGGACCGACCGACCGAAGCGGTGCTCTTCAGCATCAGCATCCGTCCCGGCTGGCGTGGCCGCGGTCTCGGAACCCGCTTCCTCGAGGACGTGCTCCACACCCTCGAGGGCTCGGGGATGCGCTCGGTGGTGCTCTCGGTCGAGGCCACCAACAACCACGTCCTGGGGATCTACGAGAACCGCTTCGGCTTCGTCCGCGTGGGCCTGCTCGCCAACGAGTACGGCAAGAAGACGGACGAGGTCATGCTGCGAAAGGTCCTCGCACCCTCACTGGGAGAGGTGGTCCCGCTGTAGCGGATCACAGAACTCAGCGAGCGGCCGTGGTCTCCCCGAGCATGGCGTCAAAGCGGACCCTGGTCTGCTCGAAGGCGGCGCTGTCGGTGTCGGCGAGCTGGCGACGAACGGTCTCGTGGTACTCGAGCGGGTCGAGCGTCTTGCCGTCCCTGTCCAGCTGGTAGTGGAGATGCGGAGCCGTGGAGCTCCCGGTGTTGCCGCTGTCCGCGAGGATCTGGCCCGACCTCACGAACTGGCCGGCCTTGACCGAGAGCTTGTCCAGGTGGAGGAACTTGGCCAGCGTGCCGTCGGAGTAGCGCAGCTCGACGCAGTTGCCGTTGGCGGCGTGGTTCCAGTTGACCCGGGTCACGGTGCCGGACTTGGGCGCGACGACATCCGAGCCGACCGGCGTCTTGAAGTCCATGCCCTTGTGGTTGGGCCGATCCTTCAACAGCGAGGTGATCTGCTGGTAGTCCTCGAGCGGACCGGCCACCAGGCGGCTGGAGACCTCTGTCCCGTCGTCGAACCAGTAGCTGGCGAAGTCGTCGCCCTGGGCGTGGAACCCGTAGGCCTTCAGCGTGCGGCCGAGCTTGCCGCTGTCGTACCAGGCCACCGGCATCTCGATGTCGCCCGCCTCGTCGATGCGGTAGACGGCCCACACCTCGTCGCCCTTCTGGACGTGCCGGCGCAAGTCGAGATCCCACATGAACAGCCGGGAGTAGACGGCGGCGACCGCGTCGGCCTTGTCGTCGACCTCGCCCTGGAAGGTCCGCGCCAGGCTGTGGTCGATCTCGCCGTGGACGACTTGCCAACCAGCGGCGGGCGAAGCCGCCACCGGTGCGTGCGCGACGAGCTCGGGAGGAGCCACGTCAGCGACCTCGGAGACGCTGGCTGCTTCGGCCTCGATCGCCGCGACCTCCTCGGACTCCTCGCCGTCCTCACCCGTGGTGAGCTCGACCGCGAGCAGGACGTTCAGGCCGAGGCTCACGCCGAGGAGTCCATAGAGCAGGTAGGGGGGCGTGTCGGGTCGGTACTTGTCGGTGCGCATGCAGGTCTCCGGGGTGGCTGAGCATCGCTCGCCGATCTGGACGTGTCAAGGCATGCGTTGAAGGTGTTTCGAGGTCAATCCGCGGCTAAGGTGTGGCGATGTTCACGTACTCTGCGGAATCGCCTCCGACGGTGCCGAAGGCGCTCCTCGACGGACCCGTCCTGGAGGGGATCGAAGAGGACGAAAAGCGCTCCTTCTTCGGCCGCCTGCGTTTCCTCGTCGCCGAGAGCCGGACGCGCTTGTTCCAGGAAGGCGAGCCCGGCGACAGGCTGTGGGTGCTGTTGTCCGGCACGGTCACGCTCACTCGCGAGACAGAGGGAGGCGAGGTCGTCGAGCTCGACCGCGCCCGGACCGGGGACGTCTTCGGCGAGCTGGCGGTGATCTCCCCCGCGTCGCGCTTCGCGACGGCGACGACCGTCGGTGGGTGTCAGCTCGTCGTGCTGGAACGGGCCGCCTTTCGCGCGCTGATCAAGCAGCGTGACCCAGCCGCAGAGGCGCTGCTGCGCTTCCTCACCCACCGGATCTGTCGACGGCTTCGCCAGGTGGACGCCCGCATCGCGCTGGTCCACGACGCGCTCAACGGCGCCAGCGACGCTAGCCTGAGGCGGCGCGCGGCGGACCTCGACGCGTTCGGGGAGTACTGATGCAGAAGCTCTCCGACTGCCACATCTTCCGCGGCATGGACGCCCGCACGGTCGAGGCGATCACACAGGTCCTGTTCCGTGTCGAGGTCGACTCCGGCGAGACGCTGTTCACCCAGGGAGCAGAGGGCACCTCGCTGGTCATCGTGCTCGACGGCTTGTTCGAGCTGGTCCAGGCGACGGAGGGAGGCGAGATCCACCTCGCCGACGTACAGCCGGGCCGGGTCATCGGTCTGACCTCGCTGATCGATCCAGGCCCGCGGACCGCCACCTTGCGTGCCATGGACGACGGGGTCGTCGCCGTGCTGGACGCGGTGACATTCCAGAAGCTCTGGAGCGCCCAGGGCGACGCGGCGGCGAAGCTCCACTACCAGCTGGCGCTGATCGCCATCGAAGAGGTCCGTTCCGCGAACCGCAAGCTGATGGAGCTCCTCGACGCACCCCTGCCCGAGCGCGTCCCCGAGCACGTCAGGAGACTCTTGCCAGCCCTGGACAGCAAGATCTACCAGGCCGGCTCCTTCCGCTGACCGCGCGGCTCAGGCGACCTCGAGCTCCAGCGAGCGCTGCTCTGCCGGGAGCGCGTTCGCCATGACCGCGTGGACCTCTTCGACGTGAGCGTCCAGGCTCTCGAGAGCCCAGCTGCTCGTGTCGATCGCCTCCAGGACGCTGACCTCGATGTCCGTTCGCACAAAGCTCGCCACGGTGTGCTTGGGCCAGTTCTTGTGGGCGTTGGTGACCATGATCGGCACGATCGGGAGTCCGGTCGCGATGGCCAGGTGGGCGAAGCCCTTCTTCAGAGGACGAAGGCGGCCGTCCTTGCTGCGCGTTCCCTCGGGCCAGATCCAGATCGACGCGCTGTGTTCCTTGACGGCCACGGCCACGTCCTTGAGGCCGGCGATGGCGCGCTCGCGGTTCCCACGGTCGATGAGCAGGTGCCCCGACAGGACGTACGCCCAGCCGAACAACGGCACCCTCGCGATCTCCTTCTTGGCGACGCCCACACCACCGATCGGGCAGAGGAGCATGGCCAGGAACATGTCGGTCATCGCCGTGTGGTTGGACACGAAGATGGCCGGCTTGTACTCGTCGATGCGCTGCCGGTCGACGTAGGTCACGTCTGCCTTGCACAGCCAAAGGCCCACTGGCGAGACAGTCTGCCCGTAGTAGTTGCAGACGCGGATGCGCGCACCGCGCCAGGGCAGCAGCACTACGAGGACACACACGAGCACAGCCGCGGTGCCGAGGAGCCAGCTCACGCCTAGCAGCATGCGGATGGTGCCGTCGATCCTCTTCACCGCGCCTTGGTAACCCGCTCGTAGACGGCCTCCAGTCGCCTCGCGCACTGGTCCCAGGTGAATCGAGAGGCGATGTCCGCTCTCGCCTCGGCTCCCAGGCGCGCCCGCCGTCCCGGGTCCTGCTCCAGGGACGCCAGCGCCAGGGCGAAGGCCGCGACGTCCCCGTCCGGTACTGGCACCACCCCCGCGATGTCTCGTGCCGAGCCCTCGGCGCAGACGGTCGGGAGTCCGAAGCCGAGGGTGTTCAAGAGCTTCATGGGGTAGCCGCTGCACACGGCGCGGGGGAGCGCGGCCATGTCTGCGGCCGCAAGGAGGTCGCGGACCCTGTCCCACGACGGGGTGACGACGAAGCGCTTCCGGTCGGCCTCGATCGACATCGAGCGGCTCTCCCACTTGCCCAGCGAGGACGCGGAGACCATCAGCAGCCCCAGGGTGTCCAGGCTCGCCACAGCGTCGATCAGCACCTCCAGGTCCTGGTAGGGGTCCGGGTTGCCGGCGTAGATCACCCAGGCGCGGTCACCGAGATCGAGCTCTGCGCGCGCACGCTCCCGGTCCCCCACGAGCTCCTCAAGATCGACTCCGGGAGGGATGAAGGTGACATCCCGACACCCGAGGGAGCGCAACAGCGGCGCCGCCTGCTCGGAGATGGCGACGCAGGCATCTGCCCGCCGGGGCACCGCCCCGTCCAACCAGGTCCCGATGCGCCGTGCCGCCCGGCGCGCCGCCGGTCGCTCGAAGTAGCGATGCAGCTCCTCTGCCATCGTGTTGTGGTTGTTGTAGACCACCGGCACGCCGTTCAGAGCCCTGGCGATGTAGGCCGCCACGGGGGCCTCGTAGTTGTGAGCGTGGACCACGTCGATCCCGGCCCTCAGGGCGACCAGGCGCGCGGTGAGGGCGACGTCCAAGAAGGGCTTCACGAGGTCCGGCCCTGCACGCAGGCTGTCGTATGCAGGAAGCCGCGGCGTCCTGATGACCTCTATGGCCGGGTCGACCTCCCCAGAGCCGTGCCCGTAGCAGGCCACGATGACCCGATGACCACGCCGGGCCAGCGCCCGGGACATGCCATGCACGTAGACCTGTGAGCCCTGTGGGCTGGGAAAAGGAAAGGCCGCCGCCTGCACGATCGTCAACGGCATCCTCGAGTCCTATCCTGCCCCGGCTTCACGCTGGGCGTCGGGCTGCGTATACTGCGTCACAACACGAAGGAGGAGCCGTGTTCATTCTCTTGATCTCCCTGCTCAGCGGGTGCACAAAGGACTGCATCGAGGGCTACGCCATGGGCGCGGACGGGAACTGCTACCCGGTCGGCGACAGCGGTGACAGCAACGTCGAGGGCGACGCCGACACCGACGCCGACACCGACGCTGACACCGACGCGGACTCCGACGCGGACAGCGACGCAGACTCCGATGCGGACAGCGACGCAGACTCCGATGCGGACAGCGACGCAGACTCCGATGCGGACAGCGACGCGGACTCCGACGCGGACTCCGACGCGGACTCCGACGCAGACTCCGACGCAGACACCGACGCAGACTCAGACGCAGACGCAGACGCAGACGCCGACGGCGACACGGATCGCGACTGCAGCGCCTCCGGCGGAGGCATCTGCGGAGAGGTCACCGGAACGCATCCTGGCGTTGCCTGGGGCGTCGAGGTGAGAGAGAACGCCTCGGACACCATCCCCTTCGCCATGTACGCGCCCCCGACTGGAGCGACGGGATCCTGGCCAGAGGACTACTCGGTCGTCGATGGTGACGTGCTCGGAAAGAAGGGCAGCGGCGGGACCTTCGACACCGCCAACTACTACGTCTATGTCATCGCCGACACGGACGGAGACGGCTACCTCGACGCCAACGCCGGTGACGACTACGCCGCATACAGCGGCAACCCGGTGTCGGTCACCTCTGGCTCGCTCACGACGGTGAACCTCACCTATCCCTGATGCTCGGGAGCCCCCGGGTTCCCCAGCCGCCTGCGCGCCGCCTCTTCCAGGGCGGCGCGTATTTGATCAGGCCCGGCGTTGCTGTTGAGGTAGCCCAGGGGCGCGAAGCGCTGCTCGAGGTTCTTCCAGCGGCGGGGCTCGTGGTCGAAGTCGTAGCTGAAGACGACGGGGATGACATGTCCCGCGGCCCGAACAGCCGCCAACACGTAGGCGCCCTGGTTGTCTTCGAGGAAGCGGGTAGCGCGCTCGCGGTCACCGTTGCACCGGTCTTCGGCGGCGGCCATGTCGCCGATCAGCCGTGACGCCGGCACGCGGTCGAAGCGCATGTCGAGGAAGACGACGTCGTAGTGCTCGGCGGCGAGCCGGTCGAGGGCTTCGTGGCCGTCCCCGGCCCGCACGAGCGTGAAGCCAGCCAGGAAGCGGGACAGGGTGCTGCTGTACTCCTCGCCGTCCTCGACGATCAGGACCCTCATCTCCCCTCCAGGTGGATCTCCGCGCGAGGCAGGCGTACGACGATGGCTTTCTGCCAGCCCTCTTGGGCCTCGACCTTGATGGAGCCTTCCTGACGCGTCACGAGATCGACGGTGAGACCTAGGCCGCGGGCGATGTAGCGACCACGGATCATCTCGTCCGTGAGCGGTGAGACCGCGTTGTCGAGGAAGCGCAGCACCACCCACTCCAAGCCGGTCACGAAGTCGGCTTCCGTATCGAGCGAGAGCCCGATGCGCCGCTGCCCGGGTTCCCTCTCATCGAGGACGGCGTTGAGGCCGTTGCGCAGGATGTTCACCACGATGTCCTCCAACTCGCCCCTGAAGATGCGGACCGGCAGGGCCTCTTCCGGAGCCCGGAGCTCGAGCTCGGGGAGACGGCGCCCGGCGAAGGCCGGCTCGCGGGTGAGGTGTAGCCAGCAGTCCCGCAGGACCTCGCCATCGACCGGCAGCACGCACACCTCCGCGAGGATGCGGCCGAGCTCGATGTAGCCGGTGTGGTTGAGCGCGTGGCTGATCCGGAGGAGCTCATCGACGTCGTCCTCGGCGTCGGCGAGATCTGCGAAAGCGGCGCACATCGGGGCGATGACAGGGTCGAGGCGACGCAGGTTCAAGCGCATGGCGTGGCGCCTTCCGATCCTCTCCAGCTCGCGCACGTAGCCGTTCCATCGCTCGAGGATCCCGCCCCGGACGAGCCGCGCGACCGCCTCTGCGGCGGGCACCGGATCGCCCCGCTGAAGGGCCGCGGCGGCGGCGGGCAGCACCGTCGTGTTGTGCTTGAGCACCTCGTGTCGCATGGCGCTCAGCACGGTCGCGACATCGTGGTAGCTCTCGGGGGCCACCTCCAGGAGCTCCTGGAGCGTCGCGCCCGTGCGGCGACGCCAGAACAACACCGCCGGGACCGCGATCAGCGCCAGCCCGGCAGCACCCGCCCCACCGAAGGTCAGGCGGAAGCGCGTCTCCAGCTCGTCGCGGAGCAAGACGGCGGCTTCGTGGCGCCGACCGCCGGTGGCTCGCGCGAAGTACTCGGACAGGAGCTTGCGGGCCTCGAGCCAGTCACCCTCCTCGTCCGCCAGGGCAGCCAGGGCGTACCAGGCTTCTTCGGCCCCCAGCTGTGCGGCCTCGTGGAAGGCATCGGCTGCCTCGCCTCTGTGGCCGGCGTCCTGGTGGAGGTAGCCGATCGCCAACACCGTCAGCGGCTGAACGGGCCGGACCTCGAGGCTGCGCTCGTAGGTCTGCAGAGCGCCGGCGCTGTCCGCCGCGCGCAGCTGCAGGTGGGCGAGCAGGTTGAGGGCGTCGACGTACTCGGGTGACTCCTCCAGGGCGAGCTGGACCTCGATCAGGGCCTTGTCGTCGTCCTGCTGGCGCTCCAGGTAGACCTTGGCGAGCTTGAAGTGGAGCCAGGCGGACTCGGCGATGCCGTCCGGGGGCCTGGCGAGCAGGGCCTCGACCTCTGGCGGGTCCGGGCGCGTGCGGACGAGGTCCGCGATGGCAAGCCTGGCCTGCTCCGCGAACTCGCCCTCCGGCGCACGGTCCACGTAGCGCTCGTACGCGTCCACCGCGCCGGGGAAGTCACCGGCCTGTTGGCGGATGGTGCCAAGGAGGTAGAGCAGCTCTACCCAGGCCGGACGCAGGGTCTGGGCGCGCTCGAGCTCGTCCGCGGCTTCGCGGTGACGGCGTCCGCCATAGCGACGCGCCAGCAACAGCCCGAAGCTGACCCTCCATGTGGCCTCGTCCGGCTCCAGCGCGATGGCGGTCAGGTAGGCCTGCTCGGCTCCCGCGATGTCGCCGAGCTCCAGGGCGACGTCCCCCGAAGCACCCCAGACCTCCGGGGATCTCGGCGCCAGCTCCAGGAGCACGTCGAGCCGAGCTCGGGCACGCTCCAAGCGCCCCTGCGCGATCTGGAGGCGCGCCTCCTCGAGCTCCTTCCGCTGCTGCGGGTCGAGGGCCTCTGCGCCGCCGATGGCGAGCACGGCGGCGGCTGCCTCGACGTCGAGGCGCTCCAGACGGGCGCGGACCTCTTCCGCCAGCGCCCCCTCCGGCCAGAGCTCCAGGTAGGACTCGAGCCAGGCCCGCGCCTCCTCCCGCTGGTCGGCGGCCTTCAGCGCCTCGGCGAGCGCGATGAGGTGGAGTCCAGTCGCGGTCGGATCCTCCTCTGGGCCGCCCAGCTCGAGGTAGGTCTCGAAGGTCGCGACAGAGCCGGCGAGATCTCCGGACAGCAGCGAGGCCTCGGACTCCAGCCGCCAGGGCTCGGCGTCGCCGAGGCGCAGCTTGCGCAGCCGGCGGTAGAGCTCGACCGCCTCCTCCGGGTGCTCCTCGCGGATCAGTCGGGCCAGCGCCTGGACGGCGTCGGCGTCCATCGGCATCTGTCGCAGGACCCGCACCGCGTCGTCGAGCTCGCCCTGCTGCTCGTGGCAGCGAGCGAGGCCGACCCCCGCCTGGGAGTACGCCGGGTCCCGCTCCAGCACGAGCTCGTAGGCAGCCGCAGCCCGGCTCCACTGTCCACCCCGCTCGTGCTGGAGCGCCGCCCGGTACAGCTGCTGCCCGATGGGATCGAGGCCGGCGCCGTCGAGGTCGCCACCAGCGGGGGGCTCCTGCGCGAACGCCAGCGCCAGCAACAGGGCGATCAAGCCAGTCGCTTCCTGAGCTCTCGCACCTTCAACCCCAGCTGGTTGAAGCGCAGCTGGACCTTCCGGGCGTTCTCTGCGTCGCCCATCAAGACCTTGGCCATCTCCGCGAAGTCGCCCTGGTAGGTGAGGTAGAGCGCCGTGAAGTACTGGCGCTCGACGTCCGCGGCGACCTTGTTCAGGGTCTCATGGGGCCGCACGCCGACTTCGAGCCTCCACCCGTCAGCCGGGGCCTCGACCTGGGGTCCCTGGGTGTGACGAAGCAGATCGCGGACGAGCTTGGGCCGGACCTGGACTACCTCCGGCCGCTGTATGTGGCGCAGCTGGACGAGCTCGGTGAAGGCGAAGACCAGCGCGTTCTCGACCGTCATCGCGAACTCGCGCAGGTTGCCGGGCCAGCTGTGTTTCCGCAACAGCGCCATCGTGCGCCGCGACAACAACAGGTGCACCACGTCCTCGACCCGCGCCGGTGCCTTGTCACCGGCCACGACCTCCAACCGCGCTCCGCCGAGGCCGTGCTTGCCGCAGTACTCGGCGAAGATCTCGCCCAGCGAGGGGCTGGCCAGAGCGCGCTCGCAGCAGAAACCGATGAGGCGTGGGAAGTCCAGCTTGCGCTCGCGCAAGGGGGGCAGCTCGACCGTGCAGGCCGGGTTGAGCCGCATGTGGAGATCGGCCCGGAAACGACCCTGACGCACCATCTCGCCGAGGTCCTCGTTCGTCGCCACCACGAGCTTGACGTCGACGCGGCGCTCGCGCACGTCGCCGATGCGCGTGACCGAGCCCTCCTGGAGCACGGTCAACAGCAGCTTCTGGGCGTCCTCCGCGAGGTTGCCGATCTCGTCGAGGAAGAGTGTGCCGCCGTCGGCCTCCTCGAAGGCGCCCTTTCTGTCGGCGACGCTGCCGGTGTAGCTGCCGCGAACGGAGCCGAAGAGGTGGGCCGCCATGAGGTTGGCTGGGATCGTGGAGAGGTCCACGACCACGAAGCGTCCCTTCCGGCCCGAGCGGGGATGGATGAAGTGGCGGGCGATGAGGCTCTTTCCGGTACCCGTCGGACCACCCAGGATGATGGGAAGCCGGCCACGGGCGAGGGTCACGAGCTGGGACCGGATGCGACGCATGGCCATGCCGCGGCCCCAGAAGATTGGGCCCTCGCGCTCCATGCCGCGACGGGCCCGCAAGACCCCCTCGATCTGGGCGCGGAGCGAGTTCACGTCGACGTACTCGTCGTCGAGGAAGTAGGTGTATTCCTCCGCCGCCAGTTCCTCCGCCGCGCGATGCAGGGGGACCTCGTCCAGCGAAGTCATCAGGATGACCGGCAGATCGGGGTGGCCCTGCCGCAGCTCTCTCAGGATGTGGACGCCCTGCTGCCGCCGGCAGGTCTCCAAAGCCGAGGCGTCGGCGCCCCGGGGCAGCCCCACGAGGTCTTCTGCCGGGATGTCGAAGTGCACATCGAGCAGCACGAGCTCTATGCGGCGCCTCTTGCGCAGCAGCTCGCGAGCTTCCCGCCAGCTCCGCGCCGGACCGTGGTAGTCGTGCTCCGGCATCGTCCGCCGGACGAGATCGGTGTACCGGTCCTGATCGTCGATGACGAGGATCTGGGCCATCAGGCCTCCTTCAGCCCCTTGTGGAGGCGGGTCAGCTCGCTGGAGATTCGGTGCGCCGCCGCGGCGCAGGCGGCGAGCCCGTCGTGGTCGATGTCCCCGCTCTCCAGCTCGTCCGCGCGGGTGGCCAGGGTCTCGATGTCCTCGTCTATGAGGACGATGTCCAGGGAAAGAAGAGACGGCCGGAGCCGCTTCCAGATGTCGAAGGCCGCCTCCGTGCCCGAGGGACCGCGCCGGGTCATGAGCACGTCGTTCCTCAGGGCCTCGAGCAGCTCGTCGTCACCGGCGTCCTCGGGCAACCAGCGGAGCTGGAACGAGACGTACTTCCCGAGATCGTGGCGGGCGGCGGCGAGGGCATGTCGATGGCTCACTTGAAGGACTTCAACAAGGCTACGTAGTCGAGACCACGCGGGGCCGCCGGGGTTCGACAGCGGGTGTTGTGCAGCCACCCGACCCGCCTCCTGCACGCGACCACCACCGGGGCAACGTCACCCGGGCCCAGCTCCTCGACGAGGCGCTCCATCGCCTCCAGCGGGACGTGACCGCGACGCACGATGTCCTGGAAGAGGTTGGCGATCGCCCGCGGCCCGTGGCCCCGGGTCTTGCCGACCTCGATCGCAACGGCGCGGACCGCCGCGGCGTCGAGCCGACCCGCGCCGTAAAGGACCAACGCCGCCTGGAACCAGGAATACACGGGGACCAGCCGGGAGCCCAGCGGGGCGAAGCGCTGCGGGGGAACGCCCTTCTCCAGCCGGATGAAGATGCGCTCCACGGCCTCGGCCGTCGCGATGTTGTCCAGGGTCTCCACGGCGCGAGCCCGGGTGTCCGGGTAGGCGCCCGCGGCCTCCATGATGCGGCTCAGCTCGACCGGTGTGAGGCGTCCGGCGACCGCATCAGCGAAGACGGAGTAGACCACCGCGTCGATCTCGGCGTCGTCGCCGAAGAGGTGCTCGGTGACCGCCTGGCCCAGGCCCACGCGGCCGGACAGAAGCGCCGGCAGCTTGTAGCCGAACTGCCCCTTGATCGCGCGCAGGCGACCGCGGCGGAGGTTGCGCACGTTGTCCTTGAGGTGGAGCTCGGAGAAGTTGACGCCGTCCAGGCGGAGCTTCTGGGTGAGGACCTCGCGCATCTGCGTCGGCGAGCCGCTGAGAATGACCACGCGCGCCCCGGGCCTCCGCGACAGCGCGCGCAACAAGGCCGCGGAGCCCGGCACGTTCCGCTTCTCCTCTGGCGCCTCGATCGCGCTCCGAACCAGTCCGCGGACCGAGTCGAAGTCGGTCTCCAGGTAGGTCTTGTCGAGGTCCCAGCGGTAGATCTCCACGGCGGGTTCCTTAACCGTCCACGCGCTGGAGACCTCGCAGGGGTGTGTCGAGCAGGGGCGCCAGCGCGGCAGCGACCGCGCCGTCGTAGCCAGGGTCCGAGGCGATGTCGAAGCTAGGAGGCGTCGACAGCCCGCGGAGGCTCTCCCGAACGCCGTCTCGAACGCGGCGACCGGTGATGCCCGTGAGCAACGACCCACCCGCCTCGACCTCCCGGAGTCCGGGCAAAAAAGTCCGCGCCTCGTGGATGGCGCCGCTCATCAGCGTGGAGACCCACTCGGCGACCTCCCTCCCCTCGGGCCGCCCTGCTGAGAGCAGCTCGGCGAGGCGGTAGCCCGCGTCCCAGGCCCCGACCTCCTCGCCGAGGACCTCTGAGAGCGTCAAGGAGATCCCGTAGCCGGACAGGTATGACTTCATCGCTCCTGACAGGGGCAGGTAGGTGTGGGGACGAGCATCCGGCGCGCCGTCCACGATCAGGCGGCCCAGCTCCACGGCGTTCACGGTGCCGTCTGCGTCGATCCAGCAGCCGCCGAAGCTGGTGCCGATCTGGAGTCGCAGGAGCCGCCTTCGACCCAACCCCGAGAGGTGGCGGCCGAGGTTGGCCAGGTCGTTGTAGCAGGCGACCGGCCCCGCCGTGATGCCCGCGGAGATCTGGCTCGGGAGGTCGGCGAGCGCCTCCGTCCCACCGAGCTTCTCTCTCATGACGGTCGAGAGCCCCACGATGTGACCGCCGACTCCCATGGGCGAAGCGAAGCCGATGCCGAGTGAGCCGACCGGATCCGGCCCCGCGACCTCGGCCACCAGCTCGCGGGCTCGTCGCACCAGGGAGTCGATGCCGGAGGAGCCCGCTGGCCAGGTGCGACCATGGGCGCGGCGGACGATGCGGCCCTCGACGAGGGCACAGGCCTTCATCCCTGTTCCGCCGATGTCCAGGCCCACGGCGACACCGGGGAGCGCTCGCCCCCTCTGTCGTTGCTCGATCGCAGGCAGATCCAGGGTGCCCTCGGCCAGCCGGGGCATGCGGTCATCGCCCCACGCCAGCGGGATCTTGTGGACCCGGGCCAACACCTCGAGGCCGTCTACGCGGGGCCCGTGGATGCGGACCGCCGCAGGCTGGAGCAGCAAGACCCCGTTGTGGACGCGGGCGAGCACATCCGGCGCTGCTGTCACAGGGGCGAACCACTCGAACCAGCGCTCGGCGGCACCGGCGCCGTGACCGTGGGCGAAGCTGACTCGCCACTGGACGGCCCGGCGCTGGCGCCGGTGGCGGGAGAAACGCGCTTCGAGGGTGTCCATTCTCTCTCAAGGACCGGTGGTGCCTGCGACCCGCACAGACGAGGCGCATCGACATCTCAGAGGATCACCACCGATGACACGACGGCAAGGCCTGCCCCTCTCTGCGCTGGCGCTGGCAGCCTGCGCCCTGCTCGCGCTGGCGAGCCGCCTGCCGAGGCTCAGTCGATCCGAGCAGGACTCCACGCCGCTACGACGGGCTTCCCTGCGATGAATGGCATCCAGACCTCTCCGGCGACCACGACCGGGTCTCCGAGCAGGATCGCTTCGTGGGTGAACAGCCCGGTGCCCTGGAGCACCGCGCGCTCTAGCCCGTCCTTCTCTTCGATCCAGCCCAGCGCGCCTCCGGAGGCTCGAGGCTGAGCGGCGGTCCAGCCTTCGAGCAAGGTCGGGAGGATCTCGTCCCCGCGATGGATCACGCCCTCCGCGGCAGCGACGGGCACCTCTCCGTCGAAGACCGGACCGTCGGCGACGCAGCCTCCGCCGAGCTCGATCAGCTCGCCGTCGACCATGATCCCCTCCGGCACACGCCAGGCAACCTGCCCTTCCGCGGAGATCGCCGGGCGACTCTCGGCGCAGGCCCCCTCGACCACAGCGAGCCCGTCGTAGAAGAGCGCTCCGCCCTCTGCCACCCAGGAGACGACAGGCTCGCCGTCCACCACTCCGAGGGTCAGCGGCCCGCCGCGTTCGGCCAATGCCTCGCTCTGCCAACCCTCCGGGCTGCGCTCTGCGAGCTTGGGCACTCCCTCGGAAACATAGGCGATCACTGGCCGTCCCAGGGCGATGGCCAGCCGCGGGAGCGTCTGCGCGTCCGGGCCGACCACGACCTGCGAGTCGATCTTCGTCGGGGGAGTCCAGCCACGCCCGGAGTCCAGCGAGGTGGCGGCCCAGAGCTCCCCGTCGAGGACCCACGCGGAGAGGATGATCGTCGGCCCCGCCCAGCTCCCGGAGAGGTCCCGGGGTCCGGTCGCCGCCAAGGCCAGGGCCTGCGCGTACTCCCAGGGGCCGCGAATGACCCGCACCACTGGCCCTGGCGCGGGCTCGATCGCGGTCGTCTTCGATCCGGTACAGGCCAACAGCAGGATCAACATGCACGAATCCTGCACAACAACCGGGCCTGCCCGCAAGGATGTGGCCCTTTTCCCCGCACGGCTCCTGCATAGGCTCAGTACCGACCCTATGATCGACGGGAGGTCGAATGATCGGAGCAGACATCCTCATCGTGGACGACGACGACAACCTCAGGGAGGTCGTTCGCTATGCCCTCGACCGAGCCGGCTTCAGCGTGCGCGAGGCCTGCGACGGGCGCGCCGCGATGCGCGAGTTCGGCAGCCGGGCACCGGACCTGGTGGTGCTGGACGTGCTCATGCCAGAGATGGACGGCATCGAGGTCTGCCGCGCCATTCGGCGCACCTCGCAGGTCCCGATCGTCTTCTTGAGCAGCCGGGACGAAGAGGTCGACAAGGTCCTGGGTCTGGAGCTCGGCGGCGACGACTACGTCACGAAGCCCTTCAGCCCACGAGAGCTCGTCAGCCGGGTCAAGGCCGTGCTGCGCCGCAGCCTGCCCGCGACCGCCCGCAACGAGGACGACGAGACCGTGCTCCGCTCCGGACCGATCCGCATGAACCCGGAGCGCCACCGGGTGTGGGTCGAGGACGACGAGGTCCGTCTCACCGTCACCGAGTTCCGCTTGCTGCAGGTCCTCCTGCGCCGCCCCGGGCGCGTCTACACACGAGACGAGCTCGTGGATCGGGCATATCCGGGCAACCACCACGTCTCTGACCGCACCCTCGACTCGCACGTCCGGCGCATTCGCCAGAAGTTCCGGGAGCACGAGATGGACCCGGTCGAGACGGTCCACGGGCTGGGGTACCGGCTCCGCCAGCTGGCGTGAACGACGGCCGCTCGCCGCCGACCCTGCGCCCCTCCAGGACCGAGGTGCCCCACGAGCTGAGCGGGCTCTCGATGATCCTGCCGCTGCGCACGTGGCTGTTGTTCTCGCACATGGCGGTCCTGACGCTGCCGCTGTTGGCGGTCCTGTCGACGGGTGCTCTGGCCTACGACCTGTCGATGCAGACCAAGAGCGAGCTCATCAACCAGGCCTCGCTCATCACGCTGCTGGTGCAGATCGAGCTGGAGCACGCGCGCGAGGACAACCCCGAGGCCACCGTTCACGACATCGCCTGGCGTCTGTCGCCGACGCTGCACCAGGCTCGACGGCAGACCCTCGCAGCCTTTCGGGTGACCGACGAACACGGGATCGTGGTCTCGACCTCTGGAGAGGGCCTGGGCCGTGATCTGTCCGATGATCCGGAGGTCGCGGACGCGCTGGCAGGCCTACCCGGGACAGACGTACGCCCACGCCAGCAGGGCAGCTCGCGCCAGCCCCTGTCGTCGCCCTCGCGCCGAGCAGATGTCCGCGTCTTCCAGACGATGCCGGTGCGCTACGAGGGAGAGCTCGTGGGCGTGGTGCTGCTCTCGCGCACTCCACGCGAAGAGATCCAGGCCCTCTACCAGATGTCCCCTCGCCTGATCTGGGGTGCGCTGGCCTGCGTGCTGTTGACCATGGCCCTGTCCTGGCGCTGGGCCACCCTCGGGAGCCGCTCGCTGAAGCGCCTCGCGGACGCAGCCCAGCGCGTCGCCGAGGGAGATCTCGACCAGGTCTCGCGCCTCGACGACATCCACGGATCCCACGTCGCAGAGGTCGGCGAGGTCGCCAGGGCCTTCGCGACGACCGGAGAGCAGCTGCGCGCAAGACTCCGTTATATCAGTGAGTTCGCTGGCAATGTCTCACATGAATTCAAGACTCCGATCGCGACCTTGCGTGGCACGATCGAGCTCCTCGGGGACGACGAGGACATGCCTCCGGAGCAGCGGGCGCGGTTCCTCGAAAACGCCAACGCGGAGCTCGTCCGCCTCGAGCGACTCGTGACGGGGCTCCTCCGTCTTGCCCGAGCCGAGGAGCTGGCCGTGCGAGATCCGGTCACCCTCGACGACCTCATCGAGGCCGTCGCCGAGCGCTTCCCGAGTGCCCGGATCGAGGGCAGTGCAGGCGAGGTGCTCGGGAGCGGCGAGCAGCTGGAGAGCGCCATCGCGAACCTGGTCGAGAACGCGCTCCAGCACGGCGGAGAGGACGTCCAGGTGGTCATCCGGGGCTGGGCCATGGGTGAGCGCACGGGAGTCGAGGTCGAGGACGACGGCGCGGGCATCAGCCCAGCGAACCAGAAGCACATCTTCGAGCGCTTCTTCACGACGGGCCGGAACACCGGCGGCACCGGCCTGGGCCTGGCACTGGTCCAGGCCATCTGCCGGACACACGGCGGCAAGGTCAGCGTCCAGTCCCGGCCCGGACGGACGAAGTTCAGGATCTCCCTCCCCCGCCGGCCCCTGACGGCGGACTGATCTACTCGCGCGTGTACTCGTTGTCGCGATCGTCGCAGACCTCTCCGGCGGCGAAGCTGACGGTGTTGCCGAGGTGCTCGTCCAGGCCGTTCTTGACGGTCGTCGCGTAGAAGTCGTCCGTGACGCCGGTGAGGGTCACGCTCGACCACATGCTGTAGAAGCGCAGCACCGTCGAGCCGTCTTCGCTCGGAAGCCAGAAGATGAGGTCGTAGCGCTGATCCCAGGTGCCGTCGCCGTCGTAGGCGCTGGCCTGGTTCGGTAGCCAGGACACCGCGACGACGGCCTTGCGTCCGTCCTCGAGTTCGACCCAGCGATAGTCGCGCTTCATGTCGAGCCAGACGTTGTTGAGGCTGTCGATCTCGATCTCGTGCGAGGTCTCCAGCGTGTCGCAGCTGCCGTCGGCGAAGCAGGCCTCGTCCGTGTCGAAGGTCTGGGCGTGGTAGACGGTCGTGCCCGACGCGATGCAGACCTGGTTCTGGTCGAGCATCAGCTCGAGCTGGGTGTCCATGTCGTCGCCGACCTCGCCGGCGACCGCCACCGGCACCTGGGCCTCCTCGTCGAAGCTGCCGGGAACGTCCAGATCGCCGAGACGGGACTCCGGGAGGCTGGGCGGCGTGACGGCGCGGTCGTCGACGTCGTCGTCGAGTGACAGCGGAAGCGTGACCAGCCAGTTCTCCAGCGACAGGGCAGCGGCCGGGAGCGCCTCCGCGCCGTCGTCGCCTGTTCCGTCGAAGTTCTCGACCATGTAGAGCGTGAGCTCTCCGATCTCGGCGGGGGCCTCGATCGGCGGCTTGCAGGCGAAGAGTGCGGTGATGAGCATGCGATCCTCCAGGACCCGCCAAGCTAACCGCGGAGCTTCACATACGCTCCAAAGGCTCGATCCCGAGGAGATCCAGGCCGGTCTCGAGGGTCCGACTCGTGGCCTCGATGAGCGTGGTCCTCGTGACGCGGTCGTCGCCCTCGCTGTCGAGCACGCGGAGTGTTGCGTAGAAGCGGTTCAGGGTCTTCGACAGCCCAAAGAGGTAGTCGCAGAGCATGTTCGGACGGTAGGCCGACAGGGCGCTCTCGATGGCGGCGGGGAAGCGCAGGAGCGTCGTGGTGAGCTCGCGCTCCAGTGGGTGTCGGGGCGAAAACGGGTGAAGGCTCCGGTCCAGACCGCCCTTGTTCTGGATGCTGCGACAGCGGGCCAGCGAGTACATCAAGAAGGGCGCCGTGTTGCCATCGAGGGACAGCATGCGGTCCCACTCGAAGGTGACGTTGGACTGGGGGTTCTGGGAGAGGTCGGCGTAGCGGACGGCTCCGCAGCCGATGGCCTCTGAGATCGCGGCCCGCTCCTCCTCCGACAGCTGCGAGGACTTCGCGTCGACGACCTCGCGAGCCCTCCGCGCCGCCTCGTCGAGCACGTCCTTGAGGCGGATGACGTTGCCCTCGCGAGAGGACATCGCCCCCTCGGGCAGGCTGAGCAGGCCGAACCAGACATGCTGCAGGACCCCGTCATCGACCCAGCCGAGCTTCTTGCAGGCGGCGAAGAGCTGGCGGAAGTGGTGCTGCTGGCGGGTGTCGGTGACGTAGATGATCTCGACCGGCTCCCACTCCCGCATCCGCAGACGCACCGTCGCGAGGTCCGTGGTGCCGTAGAGGGCAGCGCCGTCGGCCTTGCGGATGAGCATCGGCTTGTCGCCGAGGCCCTTGCCGTCGGCCTTGTCGAAGGGAATGACGACCGCGCCCCGGCTGTGCTCGGCGACGCCGCTCTCGAGCAGCTCCTCCACCAGGGGCTGGAGCTCTGCGTCGTAGTGGGACTCGCCATAGGTCACGTCGAAGGAGATGCCGAGCCGGTCGTAGAGGACATCGAACTCCTTCATCGAGGCACCGATGAAGCGGGTCCAGAGCGCCCGGTTGCCCGCGTCACCGGCCTGGAGCTTCGCCGTCTCCTCCCGCGCCCGCGCTTGCATCTCGTCGGTCGCGTCCTGCGAGAACCGCACGTAGATGCGCTCGAGCTCGCCGATGGGATCGGCGTCGAAGGCAACCTCGTCGACCCACTCGTGCCAGGCGACGATGAGCTTGCCGAACTGGGTGCCCCAGTCTCCGATGTGGTTGTCGGCGACGACCTCGTGTCCGGCGAAGCGGTGCAGGCGGTCCAAGGCGGCGCCGATGACCGTGGAGCGCAGGTGGCCAACATGCATGCGCTTGGCGACGTTCGGCGAGGAGTAGTCGATCACGACGCAGCCGGAGCGCTCCGAGACGCCCATGCGCGGGGAGAGGAGCTGCTCGACCAGAGCCGCCCCGAGGAACTCGTCGCTCAACGTCAGGTTGATGAAGCCCGGTCCGGCCACCTCTGTGCCGCGGATCGCTGGATGGTCGGCCAGCAGGGCGTTGACCTGCTCCGCGATCTGCCGCGGTGCCTTCCTCGCGACCTTGGCCAGGCGGAAGGCCCCGTTCCACTGGTAGTCGCCATGAGCGCTGGCCTTCGTGGCCTGGACGTGGTCGATCGAGGCGTCGATTCCCGCCGCCGTGACCGCATCCTGGATGAGCTGAGTGAGGGTCTGGACCAGTGCCATCTCGTCCTCCGGGCGCGAACTAATCCCGAGCCTCGCAGAGGTCCATGAGCTCGGCGCGAATCTCCTCGCCCGGCTCGAGTCTCTCGGCCAGCGGGCCGGTGCTCAGGCGAGCACAGACCTTCTCGGGACCGAGTCCCCTCGCCGTCTGGTGGCTGAGGCGCCGCAGGCCCTCGATGCAGTCGAGCGGATCGGCTGCGCCCTCGCAGCGGTCCGGGTTCGCCGGGAGATCCGCGGCGCGGCCAGCGACGAACCACTCCTGCCAGAAGATGAAGCGGGCGTCCGGTGCCCGCCGGATGTCGACGAGCCTGCCCGCAACGACCGAGGCGGAGGCAGCGTCCTCCATGACGGCGCCGCGAGCCTCGTCTCGGATCAAGTGGAAGCTGCACTCCCTCGCAAAGCTGCTGTCGTGGCAGGCGTCAACCCCGGCGCGAAGGTCCTCGACCGCGAGCGCCTCGGCCGCCATGAAGACACACTCGTCCCGCCACAGGGCCGCAGTCAGGGCGCGGCAGCCCTCGAGGTCCGGACCGTGCTGCGAGAGAGCTGCGGCCGAACACTCGCCGGCGACGAAGCCGTCATCGATCTGCCGGCACTGCTCCAGGGCCACCTCGAGGCCCCCTGCTGCCAGCGCCGCGGTGAAGCGCTCCGCCTCGGTGGGCTCGGCGCATGCGAACAACGACAGCAGCACTCAGACGCTCGGCCGGGGCAGGACGATCTCCTCGCCGAGCAGCGAGTAGCTGCCTCCGAGGCGCGCCACCGGGGCGAGGTCCGCCGCTCGGACGCGCCCGTCGACCACCAGGGAGTCGTCGAGCTCGTAGGCGGTGATCTCCAGCAGGAAGAGGTGGGTGCTCCCGAGGTCTTGCGCCGAGTAGACGCGGCAGTCCAAGCGCACTCGCGCCGCCGCCACCCCTGGCGCTCCGTTTCCGGCTTCGACGGACTCGATGCCGAGGGCCTCGAACTCGCTGACCTCGGGCGGGTGGGGTGCCGAGGAGTCGTGCATGAGCTGGAGCAGTGGGGCGCTGACGATGTTGACCGTGCAGACCTCTGTCTGCAGCAGGTTGGTGCAGGTGTCCTTGAGCGCACCGCCCCGACCCCGAGCGATCGAGACGGCCACCAGCGGGGGATCGCTCGAGACGCCCATGAAGTAGGAAAAAGGCGCGAGGTTGTCGACACCCTCGGGACAGCGGGTGCCGACCCAGGCGATGGGCCGGGGGACCAGTACCGAGGTCATGAGAAAATAGGTGGCCTTCTTGTCCAGGCTGGTCGCTTCGATGTGCATGCTGACAATCGCCCTATCGTGTCTCGGCCTTGGTTCCGACACGCCTGCCCCAGAGGGCACTCCGGCTGCCGAGGGAATGGAGCACCTTCGAGAGGTTCGCGCCGCGACCGCCGATATCGAGGAGCCGATGATGAGGGTGGAAACACTGCTTTCCGAGCTCCGGGGAGGCGAGCGCGACCGAGAGGAGGTCCTCGCCGAACTGCGCATCGCCCTGGCAGAGGCCCAGGCCGTGGACGCCCGGCTGTCAGAGTCCCTGGATGAAGCCGAGGCCGCGTTGCTGACATCCCCCTGACGCTCGTTCTATCGTGCGCTCCCCCCGAGGAGACAAACCATGCGCAAGCTCATCATCTCTGCGTCGCTGCTGGCCGGCACGGCGCTCCTGGCCCCCGCCTGCGGCGACAAGGACACCGGCGTCGAAGCCGATGCCGACACCGACACCGACGCCGACACCGACACCGACACCGACGCCGACGCCGACTCCGACACCGACACCGACACCGACACCGACGCAGACACCGACGCGGACGCAGACGCGGACGCAGACACCGACGCGGACACCGACACCGACGTCAACTACGCCGACGTCCAGTCGATCTGGGACGGCAGCTGCGGCCCCTGCCACACGGACAACTCGAGCGGTTCCCTGAACCTCTCCGGTGACTCCCACGCAACGATCGTCGGTGTGCCGAGCACGGGGGTGCCCTTGATGAACCTGGTCGAGCCCGGAAGCACCGCCGACAGCTACATCTGGCACAAGCTCAACGACACCCAGGGCGACGTCGGCGGTCCGGGGCAGGCGATGCCCAAGAACGGCACGATGACCTCCACCGACCTGGCGACCATCGAGGGCTGGATCATCGCCGGCGCACAGAACTAGTGCCCCTCGGCAGAAGTCGCGACGCGCCTTCCACCGGTGCCTTCGGCGCGCGCCGCGGCGCGGCGCTGGAGCACTCGTTTCCCTCCCGGGGGGCCCTGCCCCCCGGGCCTACGGCCCTCCCCCCGGCGGCCCGCTGCGCGTGCCGTCGTTCACCCCGTCGCAGCCCCGACTACGTCGGACTCGCGCCGGAGAGAACTAGAGGCCCACGATGCTGATAATGCTCCTGGCCCTGACGGCCGGCTGTAGCGACAAGGACAGCGCCACGGACAGCGGCGGCGCCGACGTCCAGGCCATCGCAGACGCGAACTGCGGCGACAACTGCCACACCGGCGGCTCCGCCAGCGGCGGGCTGGCTCTGGACGACTTCGCCGGAAGCACCGTGAGCGTCCCCTCCCAGGACGTACCGGAGATGAACCGCGTCGAGCCCGGCGACCTCGACAACAGCTACCTCTGGCACAAGCTCGAGGGCACCCACGTCGATGTCGGCGGCGACGGCTCCGAGATGCCACTCGGCCAGACCCTCTCTGACGACGACCGCAGCGCCATCCAGGAGTGGATCGAGGACGCGGGCTAGAGACCTAGGAACTCAAAGCGTCGAGCGCCTCCCGCAGGCGCCTGACGTGTCCGATGAGGACCCCGGGCGCAAGCAGGCTCATCCGGTCGTCCTCTGGCAGCGCTCCGTGCACGTGGACGCGCCGAAGGGGCTCGGCGTGGTCCTCGCTCGAGAGCGTCATGCCGCCCAGGGGCCCGATGCTGAGCATGGCGTGTGAGTCTTCGATGGGCAGGGCGGGGACCTCGAGGTAGGCCTCGACGCTGGGGGCGACACAGAAGACCACCGAGCGCTCCGCCTTGCCGGGCACATCGAAGGTCTTCGCGAGAGAGATGAGGGCGGCGACGGGAGCCGCGCTGCGGGCGGCGCCGTGGCCCTCGTCGAGGGCGAGCACGACGACTGGACTCGACTGGTCCCCGTCGACGAGCCCGCAGACGACGTCCTCGCGCACGTAGGCGCTTCCGAACCCGGGCAGCGTGTGCATCCGCTCGAGCCGTTGCTGGATACGCGCCTGTCGGTCCGGCGGCTCACCCTCCAGCATGTAGAGGTCGCGCCGGATGTCCTCTTCGCTGAGGGCGTCGAGGCCGCCCTTGGCCATATCGATGCCGAGCTGCTCCGCGGGGCAGGCGAGGAGCAGGAGCAGGCTCAGCATCCGTAGGCCTTCCGCACGGCCTCGTCGAGGCCCTCCTGGTCCGCAGCCCGGGCGGCATCGGCGATGCCCGCGGTGCGCGCTGGCCATGGCAGACGGTGGAGCTCCACCGCCTTCACCCTCGGCGCCGGAAAGCGAGCTCCATACCAGGCGTTGACCGGCGCGGAGTTGAGCAGGCCGCAGAGCAGCCAGGAATCCTCTGCCCCTTCGCTGACGTAGCAGGAGTCCAGCGGGTAGCGACGCTCGGTGTCCACAGCGCAGCGCAGGGTGCGCCCGGAGGTCCCGGCCAGCACCACCTTGTCCGGCACGTCGAAGAGCGCGCGGGACTTGGGGGCGACATAGGGGCGGCGCGCCAGCATCTCCCGAGGACGGTACCGGAGCCACTCGCGAGATTCCGCGATGTGAAAGCGACGGACCTCTCTCCCCCTGCAGGTGCGGACATCGCCGATGGTGGGCGGTCCTTTGTGGAGCCACTCGCGGTAGCTGCCGCAGACCACTCCCATGCGCAGCCTGAGGTGCTCTCCCAGCAGGCTCCCACCCTCGAGGATCGGCACCTCGTCCTCCATCGAGAAGACACCGTCGACGAGGCGCACCAACCCCTCCTCCACCAGACCCTCGGCGTCCAGGCGCCCGCGCCGGTGGCGAGCCCGTGGGTCGATGACGAGCAGGACCGTGCCGATCGTGGCCTCGAAGGCCTTCTTCGGGAGCCGAGCGACGAGGTCGAGGTGCGGATCGACGTGCTCGCGAAAGGCGGCGTAGGAGGACAGCGAGAGCCAGGTGTCGGCGAGCACGATGGCGACACGAGGCGACAGCTGCAGCATTCGCTCGACGAAGGGGGCGTAGAGGTCGACCTTGTCCGTCGCAGTGGAGAAGGTCCAGGCGCGAGCTCGCTGCTCTGGAGCCAGGTTCTGTGGCCGGACGTAGGGTGGATTGCCCACGACGAGGTCAGCGCGGCTGTCGTCGAGGACCAGCGCGTCTCGCACCTCGAGGGTGGCGGAGGGCACACGGGTCCTTGCTGCCGCGATGGCGGCCGGGGCTATGTCCCAGCCCCAAAGCCGCAGGCGGGGGTTGCGCCGGTGGACAGCCTGGAGCCAGCGGCCGTCACCGCAAGCCGGGTCGAGCACCGTGCCTTCGTCCGGAAGCTCGATCGTGTCCAGCGCGCGCTCGACGAGCCACTCCGGCGTGGGCCACTGGCCCAGGCCCTTGGGGTCGGTGATCCAGTCAGTCGAGGTAGCCATGGTCCCGGAACCAGCGCCAGGCCTTCTCGACCGAGACGTTCAGTGGGGTCGCGGGCAGGCCCAGCGTATCGCGCGCCAGGGCCGCCGAGCGATAGCGCGGCATACCCATCGACCGGAGCACGTAGCGGTTCAAGCCGACGAAGCGGTGCGCGTCGAAGCGGGAGCCGACAGCACCCACGAGCCCGGCCAGCTCTGCGAGCGTGCGGGGCAGCGGAACGATCGGAGGCCGGCGACCGACGACCTCGGCGATGATCCCCATGAAGTCCCGGTAGCTGTGGTTCTCGTTGCCGAGCAGGTATCGCCGTCCGGGCTGGCCCTTCTCCATCGCGAGGATGTGGCCCAGTGCGCAGTCGTCCGCGTCCTGGAAGCACTTGCCGCCCTTCGGGTAGACCGGGACCCAGCGCCTGGCCATCGTCAGCACCATCTGCCCGCTGGTCGGCTTGATGTCCCAGGCGCCCAGGATGAAGTCGGGGTTCACGATGACCGCCTCGACGCCCTCTGCGCTGCGCACCACCTCCTCGCAGGCCAGCTTGCTGTCGTGGTACCAGCGGAGCGGCCCGTCGTGGCCGTAGATCGGGGTCGGGTCGAGCGGGGTGTCCTCGTCGCCCGGACTCTCGAGCGAGCCGAAGCCGACGGTGACGCTGGAGCTGCAGACCACGACGCGCCGAGCACCGACCTTGTGCGCGGCCTGCAGCAGGTTCCGGGTGCCGTCGACGTGGACCGCGTACATCAGCTCGCGACCCTTGGGGCTGGTGTCGAAGACCCCAGCGAGGTGGTAGACCTCCTCGACCCCTTCCATCGCACGAGCGAGGGCCTCGACATCGGACAGCGGAGCCTGTGAGGTCGTGATCGGCAGCCCGTCGAGGCAGAGCCCGGGGCTCTGCTTTCGGGTCAGGCAAAGGACCTCTTGCTCGCGCTCGACGAGGTGCCGGACGAGGTTGGCGCCGAGGAAGCCGGTGCCGCCGGTGAGGAGGACCTTCTTCAAGCGGGTCTAGCGACTGAAGATGTGGCGACTGATGATGAGGCGCTGGATCTGGGAGGTGCCCTCGTAGATCTGGAAGATCTTGGCGTCACGCATGAGCTTCTCGACCGGGTACTCGCCCGAGTAGCCATAGCCTCCGAAGACCTGGACGGCGTCGGTCGTGATCTTCATGGCCGCATCAGCGCAGAAGGCCTTGGCCATGGAGCTCTCGGCGGTGTTGCGCCGCCCGGCGTCCTTCATGGCGGCTGCCTGCCAGCACAGCAGCCGGCCCGCGTCGATGTTCATCTTCATCTCGGCGATCATGAAGGCGATGGACTGGTGGGCGGCGATGGGCTTGCCGAAGGTCTTGCGCTCCGTGGCGTACTGCACCGCGTGCTCGAAGGCGGACCGGGCGACGCCTACAGCTGCCGAGGCGACCGAAGGCCGCGTGTGGTCGAAGGCCGCCATGGCCAGCTTCCAGCCATCACCGACCCGCCCGACGACGTTTTCGTCCGGCACCTCGACGTCCTCGAAGTTGATGGCGCGGGTGTCGCTGGCCCGCTGCCCCATGTTGTGCTCCTTCTTGCCGACGGTGACGCCGGCGGAGGCGCGATCGACGATGAAGGCGGTCATTCCCCCCCGGGCCTTCTTCTCCGCGTCGGTCAGCGCGACGACGAAGTACCAGTCCGCCACTCCGGCGTTGGTGATCCACATCTTGTTGCCGTTGAGGATCCACTTGTCGCCCTGCTTCACGGCGGTGGTCTTCAGCGCCTGCACGTCCGAGCCCGCGCCGGGCTCCGTGACCGCGTAGGCGCAGAGGCCGTAGTTGTCGATCATGGGCTCGAGGTACTTCTTCTTCAGCGACTCCGAGCCGCCGAGGATGACCGGCGCCTGAGCCAGGCCGTTGGCCTCCATCGCCGTGCCGATCCCTGAGCAGCCCCAAGCGAACTCCTCCGCCATGAGGACGCCCTCGAGGGCGCCCAGCGCGAGGCCGCCGTGCTGCTCTTCGAGGTGGGTGTTCATCAGACCGATCTCGTGAGCCTGCTTCAGGATCTCGTGGGGGTACTCACCGGTCTGGTCGTGGTGGACGGCGGCAGGACGGATGACGTCGCGGGCGAACTCGTGGGCGAGGGCGCGGAGGGCTTCCTGCTCTTCGCTCAGCTGGAGAAAGGACATTCGGGACTCCTTGGGAACCAAGCCCTATCCCGTCGCGTCATTGCGCTCACTCGAAGCAGCTCTCGGCCTCTGCCATGCCATGGAAGGTGAGGATGTTGAAGGCCTGGCTCGAGTCGAACTCCGCCACCACCGGCGCGCCCGACGGCACCGACTGGACGCTCTCGATGATCTGTTCGAGCCCGCGGACGTAGCCATCGCAGATACCGCCAGCGCCCCGCTCGTAGGACTGCACCGCCACGATCCCGAAGGCGATGACCTGCTCGAGGGTCTCGAACTCCGCCTCCACCCCCACCACACAGCCGCTCCGGGCGAGCACGGGGTACCAGCTGGCGCCACTGCCAGCGCGCATGTTCAAGAGCATCCAGTCGTTCGGGCCGATGTCCTCGACCCCATCGACGTAGCTCGCCGCCAGCGCGCTGCTGTGCTCGACGCTCCAGCGGCACAGCTCCGGCGAGGGGTCGAAGACCGTGGCGTCCTCTTCGGCCAGGGCCCGGGCCAGCTCCTTGGCCTCCACGAGGGTCAGTCCGCCGCGCTGGCGCTCCCACTTCTGGACGTTGCCAGCGTCGCGCACGATGTTCTCGATGTGGCGGAGGACGTAGCGCTCCCGGAAGCTCTCCGCTTCGCTGGCCTTGGTCGGATCGACCTTCACCCGCCGCAGCATGCGCTCGGTGCGGTCTCGCAGCTCTGGACTCGAGCCCAGCCACCGGGCGTGGGAGTACGCCCAGTAGAGGGCGAGGAAGTCCTCGGCCGTGACGCCCTTGTCCGCAGAGAACCAGGTCTCCGCGATCACGCTGTAGCTGCCGGTGAGCACGAAGCGCGCGCCGAGGCCGTTGCCGAGCTCCTGGGCGGTGGCCGGATCGAGGAAGCCGCTCTCTGCGAGCTGCATCTCCTCCATCAAGGCAGCCAGCCGGTCGCGCTCGACGAGCTCGAGCCCCGGCACCTTCGACAGGTCCGTGACGAGCATGCCCGCCAGCGCCTTGCCGAGGCCGTCGTACTCTTCGCTGGCGGCGGCCCTGTCGAGAGGCAGGACCGCCAGGGTGCTCGCCCGGGCAGGGGCGACGAGCAGCAACAGCAGGACCAACAGCGTCATCGCAGGGGCTCCACGCAGCCCCAGAGGACCAGGTTGTAGTAGGTCATCATCGGTGCCCAGGTGGCGAAGCCGACGTAGGCTTCACCGGCGTTTTCGACCAGGTTGTCGTCCACGACCCAGGCCTGCGCCTCGACGATCTTGGAGGCGCAGTAGCCCTCTTCGGGCCCGCAGGTTGGTCCTGGCAGCTTCCTCGAGGAACGCGGCCGCCTCGTAGGGGTCGCTGACCTTTGCGGGCTCGTCGAGGCAGCCGAAGTCGCGCAGGGGGCCGTAGACCATGCCGAGCTCGTTGATGTAGTCCTCGGCCTCGCCGTATTGGACGATGCTGGTGTCGCCCTCGAGGATGGCGCGCTCGAGCAGCATGAGCTCTTCGGGGGTCCTTCCCAGGCGGGCCCGCTGGTCGTCTGCCGTGCCCTCGGCGACCCGGAGCACGTCCTCGACGTAGCTCTCGAGGCGGGCGCGGGGCTGTTCTTCGCCGGCGTGCCGGGCGAGCAGGTCATCCAGCAGCTTCGTCAGCTGGGAGCTGGCACCCTCTCCGGCGAGCACGAAGGCCTGCAGCACCGCGAGGCGGTCGTCGACGGTCAGCCCCTGCGAGCCATGGCGAGGGACCTCGCCTGCGAGTCCGTGGTCCGCCGCAGCCACGCGCAGAGCAGCGAGCTCGGTGGCGCTGTCCTCGCCGCAGGCCACGATGGCGTCGCCGAGCTCGAAGCCCACCTCGTCGTCCCAGTGGTTCGGCGTGCCCACGATGAGCTCGCTCGCCGCCCAGTAGGCCGGCGCCGCCACGCGGAGTCGCTCGTCCCCGACGATCTCGGCCCTGCGCAGGTATGCGAAGTGGGCAGGTGCCCGGGCCCGCAGCTCTGCGAGATCGGCCTGGGCCTCAGCGAACTCGGGGTCGAGCTTCAGGGCCTCGGCGTATGCCGCGCGGGCCGCATCGATCCGACCTTCCGACTCCAGCTCGAGACCCTCCGACCACGCTGTCAGGGCGTCGAAGGACTCCGTGGGTGTGTCGACCATGAGCGCGCGGCGCTCCTTGGCGCTGAGCTCGACGTCCGCGAGCAGCGAGGCGACGACATCCTTTTCGACCGCGACCCAGTCGGCCACCGGTCCCTGGGACGCCGCCGTGTGGAGCACGCTCGCGCTCTGGGTGTCCACGATGCGCGCGTCCATGGCGAAGGTGCCAGCTGCGACCGCTCCAGCAGGTCGATGGCGGCGATGTCATCGAGATCGCTCACGATCATGCCGGCGAGGCCCTTGCCGAGGCCAGCGAACTCCTCGCTCGCTGCGGCCCTCTCGAGCGGCAGGACCGCCAGGGACTCGGCGCTGGCGACATCGAGCAGGAGGAGGAGCATGGACCCAGGAACTAACAGGGCGCGCACCCCTTACAGTCCGCGATGGTCAGGGCACCAGCTCTCGCAACTCCCAGCTCCAGGCCCGGGACCTCGTGTCGATCGCGTAGACGTGGCCGTCGTCCCAGGCGACCAGGTCCAGCGGTCCGGGTCCGAAGACCGTGACCACCTCGCCAGCCCGGAGATCCCAGAGAGCCGCTCGCCCGTCGGCGGTCGGGCCCACCAGGAACCGCCCGTCTGGACTCGCGCTGATCGTGCCGCGCTCGCCTCGCCAGTCCTGGTCCGCCAGCACGATGGCCTCGCCGTCGGGCTCCCACCGCCACAGCCACGCGGGCTCGCAAGCTCCCGCGCATCCCACGAGGATCTCGCCGCTGTGAGCCAGGGTGCTGACCCCCCGGACCTCGCCGCAACATGCGCTCGGGCCGCTCGGGCCGACGGACAACTCGGGCAGGGACAGGGCAGTCACCGCGCCGTCCTCCTGCACCATCCACAGCCGCTCCGAGCCAAAGACCAGCCCCTCCACGGCGGAGAGTGTCTCGGCCCAGTGGCGGGCGCGATCTGCGAAGCGCTCTCCCTCGAGCAACGACACGCCACGCCGGTCCCCCAGAGCGAGCATGGAGCCGTCGTCCGACCACGCAAGCGCGCGTAGACCGTTGACGTCGTACACGGTCCTCAAGACCTCGCCGCTGTCTACGTCGACGAGCCAGAGGCGACGATGAGCTCCGATTGCGAGCTTCTTGCCGTCCGGCGACAAGGCACCCACGAAGAGGTCGTCCCAGCTGTCCGGATCGTGGTTCTCCCGCTTCGACAGCGTCGGTAGCCCGATCCGTCGAACCACTTCACCCGTGCTGGGCTCGACCAGCGCCGCCAGGGCGAAGCTGCGCTCGAGATCCTGGACATAGAGCAGCAGATCGCCCTGCAGCGGCCTCGGCGCCACGAGTCGGACATCGGTCGCCAGAAGGACCCCGTCGGCGCGTTCGTCGAATGCCGGGGTCCACCAGTCCACGGAATGCCGAGCGATGACGCGATCTTCGCGCCAATCGACGAGGTCGTCGTCGGCGAGCCGGAGGGGGCTCTCCGCGTCGAGTTCGGCGTAGTCGAGCTGCCAGCGACCCTCGAGGTACACGACGGGCCATGTCTCCGTCCGATCGGCGAGGGCGACGTCCACGCCGAGGGCATCGCCCCCTACGATCTCGGCGCCTGCGCTGAGCCAGCGCAGGTAGCCGGCGTCGGTGTTCCTGGCATGCCAGGCGTAGGTCCAGTCAGAGGCGACTCTCGCTTCTTCCGCGGCGTCGACGCGGAGGTCGACCCCTGGAAGGAGCCGGGGCTTGCCCTCCCCCGAGTGCAGCTCGTCGAGGAGGTCGGCGACGAAGCGCTCCGGTTCGCTGCACAGACCGCAGGCGCTGCGCTCGAAGCGCTCGACCACGGTCCCTCCGCCGTCTCGGCGCAGGACCACCGTCAGCGGGGGGTTGGTGTCGAGGACCACGCGGAGGTAGTCGGGTCCCTCCACCACGCCGAGCACGGCCGCGCCCTCGGCCAGCGTGCGTCCAAGCGGCGACGTGGGGGCCAGCGCCCGGTCGAGGTGGTGGTAGTAGCTGCGTCGCGCGGCAGGGGGGAGCTCGCCCAGAGCCAGTGGCCGCACCGCTTCGCGAAGCCACGCCGGGTCCAGCTCCCCGGCGACGGCTCGCGCGCTCAGCTCGGAGACGAGCGCCTCTGCGCGTTCGGCGTCAGGCGGCCGCGCCGCCAGGGCTCCTGAGCCCAGAAAGACAAGGATTGGCCAAGCCTGGAGGGGGGAGGTCGCGCGCCGCACGCCAGCATGTATCTTGCACCGCATGCTGCTGCTCGCCACGCTCGCATGCAACAAGGACGATGGCAACGACGGGCCCCAGTGGCTCCTGAAGCAGCGCCACGCGGGCCAGCCGCTCGCCTTGGGCCAGGGCTTCGACCCCTCGGACCCGACGGAGACCTACTTCGCGGCACAACACATCGTGCCCGACCTCTACTACGGAAACTCGCCACCCTCCGAGATCCCGCTGATGCTGTGGGAGCACGTGCTCGGAGAGAACATCAGCGATCCTGGGATCTGTCCCTACCTGACCGCGGACGGACCGACGCTGGTCTACGACGGGAACTGCCGATCCGCCGAGGGCTACGATTTCTCCGGCGAGGTCAGCATCCTGGAGTGGGAGGAGGAAGGCCAGGGCTGGCAACACTGGGACTTCGACATCGTGGTGGAGACCGAACTGCCGGACCAGTCCTTCGATCGCATCGGGCTCACCGGAGAGATCTTCTACGGCTCGGCCAACGAGGACATCGGACTCGTCTCGCACACCCAGACCAACGTGCAGATGGAGTCCGAGGGCTACTGGGCGAACAAGGCGGTCAACGGAGACAACCTCGAGGCGGCCTGGAGCGAGGTCGCCTTCACCGGGATCTGGGAGACACAGGATCTGGGGACGCGCACCTACGTCCACGTTGGCGTGCTCGACCTGGGCGACTTCGGTGGCTTCACCTTCCAGACGGAGGGCCTCGTCGATCAGGGCGCCAGCTGCGTCGGCGAAGCGAAGGGGCGGGTGCAGATCTCCGGCACTGCGGACGCGACCCTCCGCTTCGAAGGCAGCGAGCGCTGTGATGGGTGCGCCGAGCACACCGCCGAAGGTGCCACCACCCTCGCCTGCGCGAGCCGCGAGTACCTGCTCTAGCGCCCCTCGGCAGAAGTCGCGACGCGCCTTCCACCGGCGCCTTCGGCGCGCGCCGGGGAGAACTAGATCACCGAGATGCGCGCTCCACGCGCTCTTCCGGGAGCCAGGTGTTCGGGGCGTAGAAGTAGTCGGCTTCGTCGTGGGAGATCCAACGCAGCTCGGCGGCCGTCCGGTGTCCGACCCGGAGCTGGTCGAGGCTCTCGACTTCCAGCTCCTCCGACATGCCGGACGGCCGGTCCACGGCCATGACCTCTGCGTAGCGCTGGGGAAACAGCGGCGCAGCGAGTGGCTCTACGTAGCCCTCGGGGTACTCCGCGAGGAAGGTGGCAAGGTCGTAGCGGTCGGTGGCACCGAGAGCGTGGGCGATCTCGTGGGCCATCGTCGTGAGCACGTAGGCGACGTTGTCCTCGCTGGCCGAGACGTGGGCCACCGCCGTCCGACGCTTGGGGTCACCTCGGCTGTCGGCCGCCTGGTCGCTGGTGCCGGGCAAGTAGGCGATGTAGAGACGCACCCCGTAGCTGTCCGCCTCCACGCCCTGGTCCGCCGCCATGTTCTCCCACCACCACACATAGGAGATGGAGTGCGCGGCACGCGACAAGGTCGGCATGTCCCGCCCGACCGACGGCGGCTGCAGGGGCACACCCCAGGGCCCCTCGGGGTGCAGCTCCACCCAGGCATCGGAGCGGCCGGTGTAGCGGCGGTATTCGGCGTTGAACCAGTCCTCGAGCGCCACGATGGCCGTGCCGTCGTTGACCTCCTGGACGATTGGTGCGCCCTGGTCCTCTGGCGCGGCGAACTGCATGACACCGACGTCGATGGTGCCCCCTCCGAAGAGCAGCGCCTCGTCGTGGGACCGGAACTCCGCGACCTTGAAGATGACCACGGCGAGCAGCAGCACCCATGCCAGCTGGCGGATGCGACGCCACCTGCGCCGAGACCTCAGCTCGGGTCCGTCCTCGATCATCCGCGCCACGACGACCTCGGCGCCTGCCCCTCGCAGACGGGTGGCGAGAGCCCGAGCGTCGGCCTCGCTTCGTGGACGCAACAGCAGCGGGAAGGGACCGATGAGACGATCCGGGAGGAGGTCCCCGAGGGCCTCCAATCCTCCGTCCGGTGGCCCGAGCACGACCACCTGCCAGCGCGTGTCCGTCATGGGTGCTGACACAACCTTGCACCCGCGGAGCCGCAGGACAAGCGATTCCGCGTGGTGGTCAGCCCTTGAAGGCGGCCAACGCGACCCCGACGAGCTTGCCCCAACCCGGCTCGGACTCCATCGCGACGAGCTTCTGACCCACCTGCGCGAGGTTCTTGTGGTCGCTGAACCAGACCGGCGGCGGCTGGATGCGGAAGGGAGCGCGGACCACGCTCTTCTGCGGGTGGTCGAAGAGGAAGGTGTTGTGGACGACGCCCATCCCCGACCGGATGTCCTTCGGGGTGTGGCCGGGGAATGCACCCCAGGTGGTCACGCAGAGGCCATAGATGAGCCCCGCCCAGCAGTTGATGGCGATGCCTCCGTATCGGAGCTCGGCGATGGCGCGGTCGAGCTCCGCCGCGTGGGCCTTGCAGGTCTTCGGATGGACGAGGACCATGCAGGAGAGCGTGCCCCAGCAGCTCTCGTTGGCGAACTCGGTGGCCTGGCGGAGGAACTCGCCAGGGGTGCTGCAGTCGAGGTCGACCTGGGCGAGCACGCCGCAGAAGGCCTCCGTGGACAGGGCGTACTCATCACTGCGCGCCTGGACATCGGGGATCAGCGTCCAAGGAACGATGTCCTCGCCGCCGCTGCCGAGGACCTCGGCCCCCGGGTACTTCTCTACGAAGCTGGAGTAGCGCTGCGCCGCACCCGGGTAGTAGGCCTTGCGTGGGGGAGACTCGCTGAGAGCGGTCCGCAGGTGCTGGAGGAACGACTCCCGCTTGTCCCAGCCCCGCGCGAGCACGACAACCTTTGCGGCGTTGCAGTTGAAGCTGCCGTTCTGCGTGACCATCCCCGCGACGCTCTTGGCCTGGAACTCCAGGTCCGCATCGGACCAGGGCCCGGGCACGACCAGGACGGGGGTCACGCAGCCGAGCTCCGCGGAGAAGGGCCGGGTGTTGACCGGCTCGTCCGCGTCCTTGCGGCGCTGGGCCTCCTCCGGATCCGGGCCCCAGACGATGGCGTCGTAGGTTCGATCGGAGCCGGTGACGTGCAGGGTCTCGACGCACTCGTGGGTGGTCAGGTACTTGCCGACCTCGACGCCTCCGTAGACCACGGCCATGAAGCCGTCCGCGATGAGGGAAGCGAAGGCTGTCTCGACGTGGGGGCCAGAGTGCTCGTTCACCGGGTTCATCTTCAGGACGCAGACCTCGTCCTCCACGAAGAGCTTGTGGAGCACGTCCATCGGCGCGATGGAGGCCACGTTTCCAGCGCCGAGCACCAGCCCGACGGCGCCCTCACCCTTCGGCTCGCGGTAGATGCGACCCTGCGTCGCCGGCTTGCCGGGCTCGAGCCAGATCTCCGCCGAGTGACCCGTGAACATCAGCTTGTCCTGCAGGTTCGTCGGGAAGACGTCTGCGACGAGCTGACCGTCGGGGCGCGCCTTCACCGCCGGGGGCCGAGGCTGACCGCCCGCCTCGAGGGCCTCGATCAACAGCCTCGCGTTGCGGATCGTTGTCGTGACCGCCGCGAGCCACTCCTCGCCGGCGAGCGAGCTGTCGACCGGGATGCCCTTCTTGCGACAGCCGTCGGCGACCATCGCCGGCGCGACGGCGTTCATGCCCTCGATGACCTTCTGGAGGTACTGGACACGCTCTGGGATGCTCGTCTGGACCCAGGCGCCCCGGTGTTCGGCGAGGCGGCGGACGAGCGCGTCGCACTCCTCGAGCGAAGTCGGCGGGATGCTGGGCGGGGCCTCTGGGAACTTCGGGCTGGCCATGGTCGTCGCTCCTGGCGAGCCCGCCTCCTATCGCTGCACCGGCACCTCGGCCCACATCGCGCCGCGCAGATCGCCGACGCCGTAGCCCGTGGCCGCGTCCTCCGGGTAGCGCTCCGCTAGCAAGGCCGCGACCTCGTCGTCGATGTGGCTGCCGTGGCAGGCGAGGCAGCCGGGCTCGATGCGAATGGGCTTGAGCACGCACGCCTGGCCATCGATGATCTCGGACACCCCGGGGGTGTCGGAGTCCGCCTGCTCGAGCCACTCACGGACCCAGGCCGGGCCGGCGTTGTCGGGGTTCCGGAGCTTCGTCGACGCCCGCCCCGCCTGGCCCCCGCTCTCGGCGGAGATGGCAGCGGTCAGCGCCTGGGCCTCCGTCGAGCACACACCGACGGCAGCGGTCGGGCCACCCTCCCGGAGGACCTCGACCATGCGCCCCTTCAGGCTCTTTCCGAGCTCGTTCAGGGAGTCGTTGGCCTCTGCGATCGCGCGAGCCTCGGCCGCCGCGTCCTGGACGACGGGAGGCTCCGGTGTCGCCGGGGCATCGAGGGCGGGCTCCTGCGTGGAGCATGCACAGAGCAGGATCAGCATGGGTCCCTCTTAGTTAAGAGCGGCGCATGCTGCAGGCTCTCCTCGTCGACCCCTGGCCCGCGTGGCTCGGCGCGGGCGTGCTCGCGATCGTGGTCCTGCTCTACCGCCGCGTCGGCTTCGGCGCGCTCGGGGACTGGAAACTGTGGCTCGGTCTCGGGGTCGGCGGCCTCCTCGCGCGGTTGATCAGCGGCCGCTTCTCACCGGACTTCGCCCACGGCGTCTGGGACCAGGCCGTGGTCCCCTGGCTGCCTCTGAAGGCCTGCGCCTTCCTCCTCGCCGGCCTGCTGATGGGCTACGGCGTACGTCGGGTGAGGAGCCTCGGCAGCCCCCGGACGCTGATCCTCTTCGCTCTCGCAGCGGCCTTCACAGCCAATCTGCTTGTGCGGATCTCGGAGTCATGGTGAGGAGATTCCTTGCAGGAATCGGCCTCGGCGTCCTCCTGAGCCGCCTCGATGCGAGCGCACCGCAGGCAGTCTTCGAGGCCCTGATGCTCCGGAATCCGCACCTGTCGTATTGCGCCCTGGGCGCCGTATTCGCCTCGCTCCTGGTTCACCCGGGTCGCCGTGGACCCGCCTGGCCAGCGATCCTGATAGGGATCGGGGTCGGACTGTGCGGGGCCTTGCCGCTGACGGCTTTCGTGGCAATCGGAGAGGGCAGGCTCAGCGCCATCTTCATCGTCATCGGTGTGCTGCTCGGCGCGCGGGGTGCCGACTCACTCCATGGTCGAGCAGAATGAAATGGACCGGTGACGTTCGACGTCTTGTGTGTAGCTGCATCTACACAAGGAGTCGCCATGACCTTCGTCACCGACCCGATGTCCCTGGCCCTCGCTCTCGGGCTCCTGGGGCCCGCTGCCGTCGACGAGCACGGCGTGTTCGACGAGGGTCGCCTGGACACGAGCACGGAGAAGGCCGACCTGGCGCGCGCGCTCGCCACCGAGCTGGACGCCGCGGTGTCCGAAGCTGACGAGGTCGTCCTGACCGACGTCGCCCTGACCGAGGTCTACTCCCTGGAAGAGTAGGCACAGAGGAAGGCCTCCAGGGCGGGAGCGAGCTCGGAGTCGACGAGCTTCGCCGCGAGCGCGTGGAAGCGGAGTATCTCCATGGGATTCTGGCTCCCCAGGTCCTCGTCCTCGTCGCCGCCGGCAGCGTCCGATACCACTTTCAGCGCGACGAAGGGCAGGCCCGCGTCCAGCGCGCGGATCGCCGAGGCCTCCATCTCGCAGACCTGCGCCCCGAGGGCGAAGAGCTCAGCGCGGCGCTCGGGCGTCGTGACCGGCTCCGAGACCGTGACGAGGCTGACCGGTGTCGCCCCCGGGACGACGCCCAGGGTCTCCCATCGGTCCAACACCCGCAGCGCGCAAGCGCTGACGAGGGCGCCGACGGGGAGATCGTCGACCAGGGCACCGCAGGTCCCAAAGCTGACCAGATGGGTCGCAGGCCACTCGGCAAGCGTCTCTCGCCCCCGCTCGGCGGCCTTTGCCGGACCGACCCCACAGGTGAGCACTGCGACGTGCTCGCCACCCAGGCGCCCAGCGACGAGGCGCGGACCCATCACGCGGCCCTGCTCGAGCCGACGCACGACGGGGAGGGTCTCGGCCGCGAGCGCCCCGGCGAGCAGCCAGCGCCTCATCGGGACGAGGCCCAGCGCGCGAGCACCGGCAGCAGGGTGACCGAGGTGACGAAGCAGGTCCCGACACCGAGCACGACGAGACTCGCCAGGCCTGCGAGGCCGCGATGGTTGAGCAGGAAGAGCACTGAGAACCCGAGGCTGGTCGTGAGCGAGGTGAACAGGATCGCGCGGCCGGTTGCCGCGATGGCGGCGCTGACGTCCTCGCCCCCTTCCTCCCAGCGGTGGAGGATGTGGACGCCGTCGTCGATGCCGATGCCGAAGACGATGGGAAAGGAAGCGAGCATGAGGATGCTGATCGGAATGGACAGCGCGATGATCAACCCGATGGCGACGAAGCTGCCAAGGACCACCGGCACCAGCGCCACCAGTACCTTGCGCGGGCTGCGCAGGTCCAGCGCGAGGATCGCGCCGAGCGCGAGGACCGTGAAGCCGAGGGACATCGGCAGCCTGTCGATGCCTCCGACGAGCAGGTCGTCGACGACGAGGAGCGTCCCGGTCGCGAGCGGATCGACCTCCAGCACGTCCGCCTTGAAGCGCTGCAGGAACTCGAACTCGATGCGGTAGTCGCTCGGGTAGACGTAGGTGAGGTAGGCGTCCCCGTCGACGAAGCGACGGCGCAGCTCCTCGGGGAGATCCTCGACGCCGTAGCGCCAGTAGGCCGAGCCTGCCCGGAGCCCCTCGACGGCCTCGACGAGTCCACCGAGCAGCACGATCTCCGTGCGCGCCAGCTCCGCCTCTCGGCCATCCAGAGACCCCAGGGCTTCGGTTGCAGCCGCCTTGACCCTCCGGCCCTTCGCCGCGAGCCCAGGACGCCCGGCGACCCCTGCCTCCCCGGTGATGCGCGCCCCGATGGCTCTCAGCGCTTCAAGCTCCTCTCGCAGGGAGGCCGTGTCGACCGCGTCGCGTTCTGGGACCTCCAGCCGCAGATCTGCGAGAAGTGGCAACAGACGCCGGTTGCGATCGAGGCGAGCCTCCACGTCCCGAGGCAGCAGATCGAAGGGCCCGGCGACGCGCGAGACCGTGTCCAGGGCAACAAACTGCGCAGCGCGCGCCCGGGACTCCTCCATCGAGCCGCTGACGGAGAGGACGGCCTCTGCCGAGCCGCCCAGGGCCTCGGCGAAGAGGTGGTTCGCGCGCATCGCCGGGATGTCCTGGGTGATGATCTTCTCGAGGTCCGTCTCGAGCTCGAAGCGGGGCAGCTGCGAAGCCGTGGCCGCGAGCACCACCAGCGACACGACGATGACCCGGACAGGATGCCGGAGGCAACCGGCGACCAGCCTGGACAGTGACTTCAGCTCCATCGTCACCCGCGGCCGCTTCACATGGAACCGATCGGTCAGGCACAGCGCAGCAGGGAGCACGCCGACCATGACGAAGAGCGCGCAGCCGAGGCCGATGGCGGCCGTGACGCCCAGGTGCGTGGCAGCCTTGAAGTCGGTCAGGACCATCATCAAGAAGGCGGTCATCGTGGTGACCGCGCCGATGACCACACCGCGCCCTGTCCGCGACAAGGCGGTCACCATCGCCTCCTCTCCATCGAGGCCCAGGGCGCGCTCGTCGTTGTAGCGGACCACGACGTGCACGGCGTAGTCGACGCCGAGACCGAAGAGGAAGGTCGGGAAGGCCAACGAGGTGAGCGAGGCGTAGCCAAAGCAGAACTTCACGGCGGCGAAGGTCCAGACCAGCGTGACGAGCAGCCCGGCCCCGACGAGCAGCGGGGTGCTGATCCGGCGGTCCAGCAGGAAGAGCGCCGCGAGCACCAACACGAGCGACAGCGCGGACAGCGGGGCGATGCGACCCAGCACGTTCTGCTGGTCCTGGTAGCCGCCGGGGATGATGCCGCAGAACTGCATCCACATGTCCGGGTGGGCCTCGCGGATCGGGTCGATGGCGGCCTCGATGGCGCCAAAGCCCTCCAGCCCGAGATCCACCTCGAGGGGTCTCAGGGTCGTCTGGACGTCGACGAAGCCAAGGGCCCCGTCCGGCGAGGCGAACCAGCCATCCCGGAGCGGGAGGCCCCCGACGTCGGCGCCGTCGGAGAGTCCGGCCATCCAGATGTCCTCGAGCCCATCCGGGTCCGCGACCAGGCTCTCGAGGAGCACCGCCAGGGCGTCCAGCGCGTCCTCGGCTCCAGCCGGGGCGCTGCGAGCGTTGAAGCCCTCGCCCAGGCGGGCAGACACGGCGCCGAGTCCGGACTCGAGGGTGGGGTCCACCTCCAGCGCGAGGAGGATCGGGCGCAGCTCGACCAGCCCGTCGTGGAGCTCCTCGAAGTCCGCATCGGGCAGCTGCACCAGGCCGTGGCGCAGGATCTCGTCCCGGTCGACGCGCGCGCGGACGTCGACGACGTCGGGGAGCGGCAACAGCGCCTCCGAGACAGCCGTGGCGACCTCTCTCCGCTCCGTCTCCGTTCCGCCCTCGATGACCAGCACGACGCCACTCGCGGCGCCAAAGCGGGTGCTGTAGTCGACCAGCCGCTCCGCGACGGGGTCGCCGTCGTCGAGGATGCCCATGAAGGAGGCGTCCACCTTCAGGTCGTGCAGATACGTGAGGCTGCCCAGCGTCGCCAGCAGCGCGCCGAGCAGCACCAGTCGGGGCCGGCCCCAAGCCACTCGGGCAAGGCGAACCAACAGCTGCACGAGGGGCCCGCCATCCACGGGCGGACTCTACTCGGATTCGGTCGTGTCCGGCGCGTCCGGGCTGTTGCGCGCGCTCTTGCGATCCCGACGCCAGGTCCTTCGCTGGACCCGCTCGTCGCGCTTGGTCTTGCCGCCGAAGCGGTAGCTGACCTCTGCGGTGCTCAGCAGCCAGGCCATGTGCGGCCGCGAGATCCCGAGGCCGAGCCGGATCGACAGGCGCTTGAAGTCCATCTGGTAGGCACCGGAGAGCGAGAAGGTCTGGGTGACCGGCTGCCAGCCGTCTTCGGCCTCGACGAGGTTGTAGGCCCCGGTCAGCAGGGGGGGAATGCTGGTGTCGTCGCCCTTGGTGCGCTTCCAGACCATCGACCGACCCTGGAGGATCAGGCTGTCGCGCCGGTTCAAGCGAAGGTCGATGGCCGCGTGCGCCGAGACCGCGTCGGCCTCCAGCGCGATCGGATCGACGTAGACGTCGAGGTCCTCGCTGGTCACCAGCAGCGCCGAGTTGATCTCGGCGAGGTCGGGGAGCCCCTCGAGCCCGATGGCCCAGTAGAGCACCCCGGCATGGATCCCCACCTTGGGATGAGCGACGACCGACAGGGTGCCGCCAACGGACTGGTAGCGCGCGCCGAAGTCCGACTGCACCAGCATGTAGCGCGAGCCCTGAAAAGCGAGGTCGACAGGCCCGAGCCGCAGCGGGTCGACCTTGGCGTTGACGTTGTAGAGCCCGATGGCGTCGAGCGGCAGGTTGGTGCCCACCTGGGTGCGGGGCAGGATGCCGATCTGGAGGTTCGAGAGACCGACCTTCACCTCTCCCCAGTCGAGGGTGTAGGCGGTGAAGTCGGTGTGCGCGTACGGATTCGGTGGCAGGGCCTTGAGCCGTGGCTTGAGCCAGTCGATCTGGCCCTTCGTCAGGTCCGGGACCTCGAGCGCGTCCGCGGCGACGTCCACTGGCAGCGCCGGCGCGTCGAACTCCGCCTCGGGCAGCTCCTCGGCGGTCTGGAGCTCCGAGAGGTCGAGGGCCTGCGGCAACTGGGGCTCAGCGGGGGTCTCGGGCTCAGCGGGGACCTCGGGCTCAGCGGGGACCTCGGGCTCAGCGGGGACCTCGGGCTCACCGGGCGCCTCGAGCTCAACGGGGACCTCGGGCTCCTCCTCCTCCGTGTCGTCCGTGACCTGCTCGCCAGACCACGCGAGGAGGTCATCGTCGGCAGAGGCCAGGCTGAGCCAGAACCAGAACACCTTCTCTTCCTCGGTCGAAACACCCCAACACTGTAGGCCGCCGCCGACATGGGTCACACTCTGCGCTGACGAACAGGACAGAGGCGTGAGAGACCGTCTGCTCGGATGGCCGCTGGCCGCCGCCGTCTACCTCGGCCTTGCCCTGTGGACGCTCTACCCGGCCTGGCTGGACGGCGAGCACGTCCTCGTCGGCGACTGGCGCCATCCAGACATGCTGAGCAACCACTGGCTCTACGCCTGGATCGGAGAGAGCCTGCTCTCGGGCGAGTCCATCCTCCACAACACCGACTACTACTTCCCGATCGGCGACCACCCCTGGCTCGCCGGGAACGGCTCCGACGCCGTGCTCGCGGCTCCCTTCCACGGTCTGCTGGGGTGGCCGGGCAGCGTGACGGCCTGGCTCGTGTGCGTGCTCGTCGCCAACGGAATCGCCGGGCGGGCGCTGTGCCGCGTGATGGGCGGAACCAACGCCGGCTCGCTCTTCGGCGGCGCGACCATCGCGCTGTGCGCCTATGTCTGCCACGAGCTCGCGGGCGGGCGCTTCTCCCAGGTCCCGCTGTGGGCCTTCGCGGGCTTCCTCGCCGCCTGGATCCGCCTGCTCTCCAAGCCCACCCTCGGCATGGGCGTGCTCGCGGGGGTGCTCTACGCCGTCGGCGCCTTCCTCTACTGGTACTACGGCCTCTGGGCCGCCGGCATCGCGGCGCTGCTGCTGGCCTTCCGCAGACCAAGAGAAGGCTGGATGCCCCTGGGGGTCTGCGCGGCCGTCGCCGCCGCCCTGACGCTCCCCCCGCTGTTGCTCTTCCTGAAGAACTGGGCGCTGATCCCCGGGACCGACGCCGCGGTCTTCCCCCACCCGCTGGCCATGACCTCCGGCCTGCCTCCGACCTTCCTCTTCTGGGGCAGCAGCGCCGAGCGTGGCGAGGTCATCGTCTCGGCCATCGCGCTCGGGCTGGCGGCGCTCGGCGTCTGGAGGAGCCGCCCGCTGAGCTGGCGGGACAAGGGCATGCTCGCGGTCGGGGCGATCTTCTTCCTGCTGGCGCTCGGGCCCGAGATCCTCGCTCCGAGCGGCGCAGGAACCGGCGTCCCTGGTCCCTTCCGCCTCGCCTACGGCACCGTCGGGGTGCTCCAGCGCTACTGGTGGCCCTATCGCCATGTCGTAGTCGTGCTCTTCGTCGTAGCCGTCTTCGCCGCAAGGGCCCTGCCGGAGAAGTGGCCCCTGGCGCTGGGGTTGGTGGTGGCCTTGCCGGTCGACTTGATCCTGCGCGACGGCAAGGCCTCTGCGCCCTCGGCGTGGTGGGAGCCCCCAGAGGCCTACCTGGCCATCGCCGAGCTCCCCGGCGAAGCGCTCATCGAGCTCCCGATCGCGCCCCAGGTGGTCTCGGCCCAGCAGACCCTCAGCTACCAGCGAGTCCACCAAAAGAAGCTCGTGAACGGTCACGCCATGTGGGTCGATCGGGTGCGCCCCGACGAATGGGACCAGTGGGTGGCGGACAACACCTTCCTGTCCGTGCTGCAGGCCTACGAACGCGGCGAGCTGATGGTCGCGCCCTTCGCTTTCCGCCCCGAGCACGTCGTGGCACTTCGCAACGACGGCGTCCGCTACCTGGTCGTCAACGCCGAGTACTTCCCGCGCGCTCTCTACGGGCTCGTAGAGCGCTACCCGAAGATCTTCGACCCGCTCTTCGGCGAGCCCGTGTACGTCTTCCGCGACCACCTGTGGGTCTGGGATCTCGAGGGCTACACCCACGCTGGCTACGTCGAGGACGTCCCGCCCTTCGGCCTGCCAGAGGACTACCGGAACCGCGACGGGACCGCCATGCTGGACGTCGGTCACGGCCGGGCCCTGGGTCTCCGCGGCCTGGCGCGCTTGTTCCCACCCACCATTCCGCCGGAGCCGCTCCGCGAGGGAGACGACCTGGGCGCCGCCCCTGGAGATGATCGCCGGTGAGACACCTCGGCGCCCTCGTCGTCGTCGCCGTCGCCTTCTTGGTGGTCTGGCCCGGTCCCTTCGCAGATGGCGCCCTGGGTCACCCCACCGGAGACATGCCGGATCACCTCTGGGGCACCTGGTGGGTCGCTCGGTCCCTGGCCTCTGGGGACCTCCCCCTGACAACAGCGATCACGCACCTGCCGGAGGGCGGGGCGCTGTGGCACCCGGATCCCCTGGGGGCGCTCATCGCCGCGCCGTTTTCCTTCCTGGGCCCCCATCGGGCGTGGAATCTCCTGGTCACCCTGCAGGTCGTGCTCGCCGGAGTCGCGGCCTACGGCATGGGCCGGGACATCAGCGGTGATCCGGTGGGCGGGGTGGCAGCGGGCATCATCGTCGCGGCCTCGCCCTATGTCCTCGGGCTGGTGCACAGCGGCCTGTCCGAGTACCTCGGCCTGCTCCTGCCCGTCTGCTTCCTCTGGACCCTGGTCCGGTCACTCGACGGACGCTCGCCGGCCTGGCTCCCCGGCTTGCTGCTGGGTCTGTGCGCCTGGCAGGCGCTCTACTACGGGGTCTTCGGCGGCCTGCTGGCCCTCTGCCTGGTCACCCGGGCGCGCCTGCCGACGCTGGCCCGCACGCTTGCGGTCGGAGCCCTCGTCGCCGCCCCCGCCGCGGGCCTGGCGTGGTGGAGCCTGCACGCGCCAGATCCGGCCTTCACACCCGACCAGGCCCCTGGATGGGAGATGCACCGGCTCCCGGCGGTGGACCTGATGAGCTGGCTGCGCCCGGGCGACTGGTTCCACCCGGACACCCCGGCGCTCGGCAACCCCGGCATCCTCCACGTCAACTACGTCGGCTGGAGCGTGGTCGCCCTCGCGGTCGTCGCGCTGGTCCGCCGGCCGAAGCTGCGCCGGGACCTGCGCGGCGCCGCGGCCTTCGGCGTGCTCGCGTTGGGGCCGGCCTTGAGCTGGAACCGCATGCCGTTGCGCCTGGGCACCCTGCCGCTGTTGTTGCCCCTGGCCCTGCTCTACGCGACCCCGCTGGACTTCATCCACCACCCCTACCGCATCGCCGGCTTCGTCATGCCGCTGTTGGCGTTGTTCGCCGCGGTCGGCGTCTCCGCCCTGCCTCGGGTGGTCGGGCTCCTGGCCCCGGCGGTGGTGCTGGTGGAGTTCCTCTTCGCCTCTCCGGGACCCTGGCCGGTGCAGGTCACCCCGATGCCAGAGGTCGCCGAGCTCGAAGGGGCCCGCCTCGACTGGCCACCCGATGCCTCCGCGGCGAACCGCCAGTACCTCCTGGCGCAGACCCTGCACGGCCAGCCCATCGCCTATGGCATCAACGTCTTCGTCACCGACGGAGTCGCCAAGACCCCCCTGGCCAACGAGGCCCTCGGCCTGCTCGAGGTGGAGACTCGCTCACGAAACCGCGACGTCCCGGGGCGCTTCACGCTCCCGGAGGCCACAGGTCCGAGCCTCGATCAGCAAGGATTCCACTGGCTCGTCCTTCACGAGGACCAGCTCTCTGGCGAGGAGCTCGAGGCGACCATGCGCCTGTTCACCCGCCGCCTGGGACCTCCAGATGTGGCATCAGGGGATGTCGCTGCGTGGAGGCTCCGAGACCAGTCCCGACCTTAGCCGTCGCGCCTTCCACCGGCGCCCCGGAGCGGCGTCCTGGAACGGCGGTGCCTCCGCCACACCCCGGGCTTGCCCAGCCCCACCCGCGAGGGCTCTACGATTCCGCCCCGATGGACCGCCAGCCACGGCCCCTCACGGTTCCGAAACAGCGCACACCTTCCCTCGTGCACCGCCGCGTGGTGAACCGAGCACAGGGTGAAGAGGTTGGCCTCCTCGTGTGTGCCGCCGTCAGCGAAGGGCACCCCGTGATGTAGCTGCAGGAAGAGGGTGCACGTGCACCCGGGGAACACGCAGCGGTAGGCATCCCGAGCCAAGACCGCCCGCCGCGTGCGGTCGGGGACATGGCGGGTGAGCTGGCCTCGGTCGGGGCCGTCCATCAGGTCGAGGACATCGCCGTCGTCCTCTGCCTGGGTGGCCACATGGTCCATCACCATGAAGTCGGGGCTCGAGGCCGCCGCGCAGTCCGGGCAGCGAGTGACCACGGTTCTGTAGATGGGCTCTGTCGGAGGCTCCTCTGCTTGCTGCTCCACCGCCATCGCCCCACGGCGGATGATCAAGCCCACCAGGCGTCCGGCGTCCAGGTCATCGCTGTCCACCCCCGACTGCACTCGGAGCAACGCGATTGCTCGGTCGAGGACCTCGCTGTCGGCGGCCTCGAGCATGAAGGAGCGCCTCACTCGCGGAGGTGGCAGCTCCTCCTCCGGGTCGGGGGGCAGATCTCCAGGCTCGCGGCCGGAGAGTTGCTGCTCGAGGACCCGGTTGGAGATGTTCCGGGCTCGCTCGATCCACTCCTCGACGTTGTCTGTCGTGACCACCGGAAGCAGCCGCGCGGCCTTGGTGTAGGACAGACTCCCGCTGGAAAACGCCGCCTCCAGAGCTGGAAGAGCGGGGACCCGCTCGGCCAGGCTCAACAGCACCTTCACCTTGGCCCCGCCGATGTCCAACGCCTCCCTAGCGTAGGCGATCAGCGAGGCGAAGCCGAGGTCCTGGAACAGGGCCGTGCGTCTGGCCTCCAGCAGCAGGACAGCGATCCGGTGGTCGAGGGCACGCGAGGCGTGGACGGCGTCGAGGAGCTCCTGGTGGAGCGACTGTGCGGAAGTGTTCATGACCATCCTCTAACATGCCGGTTTTGCTCGCTATTGTGCGCTCTCTGGGCGGCAGATCAGGCCTGATTCCGAGCTTGTAGGACCCTCGGGGGCCTCGAGGCGATCCTGGGGGCCCTGAGGAGCCTTCAGGGGCCTCGCAGTTCGGACCGAGGCCGACACCGGTTGCGGGCCTCAGCAACGCGGATTGGTTTACATCGTCTTGACATCTTCGCGCGGCCTGCTTGGCGGATGTCCGGTCGGCCACGGTCGCCTCCTGGCCTCGTCACCTCGTCGGCGAGCACCGGGACCCGCGAGCTCGGGCTCCCCGACGTTGACGAGTGAGGAATCGGCTCGCTTCTCCCTGTCGAGCCCGGCCCGGCTCCTACGCGCTGCGTGCCATTTGGTCGAGGGTGCGCGCCGAGGCTTTCCCCGAGGGTGGGGCGTGTGGCCTCCCGCTCGAAGCCTGCTGTCCGGGCGACATGGAGATCACACGATCCGGCACGTTGCCTCCCAAGCGAGTCGCGGACATCGCTACCCGCCGCCGCCCCAGAACAGGTAGACCGCGCCCGCCTTCGGGCCGCCCTCGTCGTTCCAGGCACTGCGAACAGCGAGGTCGTCGAAAGCGTCACCGTTGAAGTCGCCGACGGCGACCTCGCCCAGGAGATCTCCGTCACTCTCCGCATCGAAGAAAGCGTCCGCGTCGTCGATCGAGATCGTGCCGCTGATCGGTCCGTACAGGAGGTAGACCGTGCCACCATCGCCGTCCGGATCGTCCTCAGTTCGGGAGGTGAGCGCGATGTCACCAAATCCGTCACCGTCGAGGTCGCCCACATCGAAATAGAAACCGGCGTAGAAACCGGCGTTGTTGCCCTCGACGGTGCTGGAGGCGGCCTCGGTGAAGGTCATGCGTCCTGTGCTGTCTCCCGAGACGATGTAGATGTTCCCGTAGTCTTCGAACCCCGTGTACGGCGACCCCGCTACGATGTCGGTGTAGCCGTCTCCATCGGTGTCACCGTGTGCAGAGGGACGCCACCCGGAGTACTCGCCCCCGACCAGACGAAGGTCCTCATCGCCGGAGCCTCCCGCTCCGTCACCTGCCACGAGCCACCCAGATGCTGGCCCGTGGATGACGAACAGGCCCGGGCTGTTGTCGTTTCGTGGGTCCGAGACCACGAGATCACGCAGTCCATCGCCGTCAACATCCCGGGCTTGACTGCCCCGATACCCGATCGAACTTTCTCGCGCCGATGTCACGAACAGGCTCCGGTCGTCCAAGGACACCGCCGCAGTGACGGGTCCGGTGACGATGGCTACTGCACCTCCCTTCCACCAGGAGTAGCAGCTCATCGCAAGGTCATCGTGGCCGTCGCCCCCGAAGTCGCCCACTGGGACGGGGCGCGTACAACTGAAGTCCTCGCCGGTGACCAAGGCATCCTTGACCCGGAAGTCCGGCTTCGCGAGGAGCCCGAAAACGGGGCCGAAGTGTATTCCCAGGTGCGCCACACCGTCCTCTGGATAGACAGCGCTGGCGACATCCCCAAAGCCGTCACCGTCGATGTCACCCACGCCGTCTCTCAACGCGACTCGCGTCCCGTTCCCTTCGGTCCAGCTCGTCGCGGGCGAGTCGATGTGGATCACCCCGCCGCCTGGATTGGGGACGACGTAGGAGAGGACGCCCATCACCAACAGATCGTCGACGCCATCGCCGGTGAGATCGTCCACGAACTCCAGGGCGTAGCCGAAATACTCATCGGTCTCCTCCCCGGGGCCCAGGATCTTGATGTCCGCGTCCGACAGGCTGGTCGTGCCCTCGAGGCGACATTGGGGCTCCGGCTGGTCATCGCAGTCGTTGTCGAGACCGTCCTCGCAGACCTCCTCCGCGTCCGGGTTGATGGCCGGGTCGGTGTCGTCACAGTCTCCGGCGACGGCGGCGAAGCCGGAGGGCTTCGACGAGGCCTCGGTCGTGTCGTCGTCTACCCCGAAGCCGTCCCCGTCCCCGTCGCGGAACCAGGTCTCCAGCGGCACATCGCTGTCGGCTGGGCCCACGGAGTCCAAGGTCGGGCTGTCAGACGGCTTGTTCGTGCAGGCCAGGGCCAGCCACAGCATCAGTTGTTGACGTGTTCCGCGAACACAATGGTGCCGTCGTCGTACGCGGGGTCCGCTGTGCATGTGTCATCGTCGAAGCCAGCCACGTCCGGCCAGGAGCCGGAGGTGATGGACTCGAACGAGCACTCCCCGCACCGTTCACCTCCCAAGCGGAGGGTACTCTCAGCCTGGGGCACGGGCACGAGCTATCGGGGCTCGAGGCTCGGCAGCTGAGACCAACCGGGTGACCGGCCAGTGTGTTCTCAAGCTCCGCGCCGCCGGATCACCAGGGCCCCGAGACCAAAGAGCAGCACCGCGACCAAAGCCAGGCCCATCCACCGGGTCGGCGAGGTCTCCGGCGGCAGCGCCTCCCCGAGCGCCAGCATGCCCTCCCCGCCGCGAAGCTCGTGCCACTCCAAGGGCCGCCAGGACAGCGAGATCTCGCGCATCTCTTCGTCCATCCGGTAGCGACCGTCGAGGTTGCGCTTCAGGACGCCCTGGTCGAAGAAGAGCATCGAGCTGTCGGTGACCGCCAGGGTGGAGTCGACGAGCACCTCGGTCATGAAGTAGCTCAGCTCGTCGGGTCGGTTGCCGTTGTCCAACTCCAGCTGGTGGGCCCCCGGTCCAAGGTCCAGGCGCAGGGTCTGGTCGTAGTAGACGTACTTGACCGTGCCCTTGGCCTCGCTCTCGACGCGCTCCCAGTCGACCACCTGGCCGTCCGCCGAGACGCGGAGGTTGTCACGCAGCTCGTCCAGCAGGCGGGCGCTGAAGGCGTCGGCGTCGTCCTGACTCAGATCCTCACTGACGGCCTGCAGCTCGGCGACGACCTCGTGGGTCGGGAGTCGCACGCCGTAGTCGACCTCCACAGCCTCCGGGAGCACCCGAATCGCGAGTTGGTGACTGGGGAAGACACCGCCGACCGGATGCGCCAGCGCGACACTCAGCCAGACGAACACGGCTTTGCCTCGGGTGGGGGTGCGGTTAGAGCAGGCCCGATGAGCACGGTGCGTGGGCAGCCGAGCGGCTTCGGGATCGACATCACGGAGCTGACAAAGAGAGTGCTGGTGGCGCTCATCACCCTCTATGTCGTCGAGCTCGTCCTCGTCTTCTGGTTCAAGATCGACGTGAGCCGGTGGGTCTTCCTCAACCGCCTCGGCACCGGGTGGATGCCGTGGCAGGTGCTCACCGCCCAGATCTTCAACCACCTCTCGCCCATGGGCGCGATCTTCGACTGGATCATCATCGTCTTCTTCCTCGGTCCGGTCGAGCGGCTCATGGGGCGGAAGAAGCTCCTGACCTCCCTGGGAATCGTCGCCGTCGGCGCTGGCTTCCTCACCACCGCGCTGGACGCGCTGGGGGCTGTCGCGGTCGAGACCCCCTTCGTCGGCCTGAACCCGGTGATCACGGCGCTCGTCGTCTTCTTTGGTCTGAGCCTGCCGAACGCGACGATCCGCCTCTTCTTCGTCCTCCCGATCAAGGCCGCGTGGTTCGCCTGGGGAAGCGGGCTGGTCTCCCTGCTCTACTTCCTGACCTTCCGGGACCTCGGCAGCGCCATGGCGATCTCGGGATGGATCGTGGCCTTCGGCGTGATGAAGGTCGGGCCGGACGAGTGGCGAAAGCTCCACCTCCGCTGGAAGGCCCGAAAGCTCGAAAAAGAGCTCGAGAAGTTCGAGGTCATCGACGGCGGAAAGGGCGACGACGACGAGTACATCCACTGACCCCGGGCTCGGTTCACAGGCTTTTCATCCGTCGAGCAAGGCGCGTTCGCATCGCGCGACAAGACTCGGGACATGAGGTTCCTCGCCGACGCTCTCTCCGCCCTCAACCTCCTCTGCGGCGTCGGGGCGATCGTCGCGGCAGCCCACGGGCGGCTCGACCTCGCCATGGGCTTGTTGCTGGCGGGGGCTGGCTTCGACGCCTTCGACGGCATCGCGGCGAGGCGCTTCGGCGGCAGCCGCATCGGCGCGCTCGCTGACGACATCGCCGACGGCGTCACCAACGGCATCGCCCCAGGCGCGGCGCTCTGGTTCGTCGTCGGGGGCACGGAGGGGGTCGCGCTCGGGACGCTCTTCTGCGCCTTCACCCTGGCGCGCCTCGTCTTCTTCACGCTGAACAAGGGCGAGGACAACGCTGGCTTCAGAGGCCTGCCGTCGACCGCCGGCGCCGCGATCGTGCTGGCTGGACTGGTGCTCTTCCCCGAGAGCCCCGCCCTCATCGGCCTCCTCACCGGGAGCGCTTGCGTGCTGATGACAGCCTTCGATGCTCGCTATCGCCACCTCGGCCGCGTCGTCGCCGACTCCGCTCGGGCCCGGGGCGCCGTCCTCGCCTTCCTGGGAGCGTTGGTCCTGAGCGCGGCCATCGTCGGTCCATGGCTCGCAGCCGCCATCCTGCTCGCCGCCACGCTGGCCTACGGTCTCGGACCGATCGGCCAGAACTTCAGAGCAGCTCTCGTGCGCCGAGCAGCGCGGCCTGCATGACCGGCACCATCGTGTGGGACGAGGCCGTCGTCGGGAAGACAGAGGCGTCCAGGACCTGCAGGTTGTCGATGCCGTGGACAAAGCCGCGCAGGTCCACGACCGACTGAGCCGGGTCCGGGCCCATGCGACAACTCCCCTGGACATGCGCGCTCAAGAGCGGCAGCCGGTTCGGCTCGATGGCCAGGTCGTCCAGCACGGACAGCTCGTCCGGACCGATCATCGGCGAGGCGGCGAAGGGGAAGACGACTTTCTGGGCGCCCGCCGCGAAGAAGGCCTCCGCGCCGACCCGCATGCCGCGCCGAATCTGCTCCATCCACAGCGCCTGGAGCTGGTAGTCGATCTTCGGGCGCCCGTTGCCCAGGCGAGTGATGCGGCCTCCCGGACGATCAGGGGCGAGCACCAGCACCGCCGCGGTCTGGTTGAACTGTCGCATCACCTTGGCCGCGTCCGGGCCCCATACCATCAGCGTGGAACCCGCCATGCCCGGGGTGGAGGCGATGCTCTCGACCCTGAAGCCGGCCAGGCCACCCTCCGCCGTCGCCGTCTCCTCGTCGTCGAGGTAGGCGGCCTGCGGGATGCCCCGGTAGAAGCGCAGCTCCTCGTCGAACAGGGCGGACACCGGCGCCTGGGGCTGGAGCGAGACGTTCCTGCCGACCTGGCCCGAGAGCCCGGAGTTCAGCAGGATCAGCGCGCTGTGCACTGCCCCCGCGCTCAGCACGACGTGGTCGGCCTCGATGCGGAAGGCCTCTACGATCTCGTTGCTACCAGCAGCGATCGTGTGGCCCTCGACGGCGGCCACCCGCGAACCGTCGAGCTCCAGCCGCTCCACCCGCGCCTGGGTCCAGACCTCGGCCCCCGCCGCCTGTGCCCTCGGGATCCAGGTCAAGGCCACCGACCGCTTGGCGTCATAGGCGCAGCCGACCATGCAGTAGCCGCTGCCGATGCAGCCGACGCGGTTGTGTACGAAGGTGCCGCCGCTGTGGCCGCTCTTCTGCCCGCCCTCCAACAACAGCTGCGCGTTCCGGTTGAGCTCGGCCTCGGGGATGAGGTTCGCGCCGATCGCAGCCTCCGCCTCGTCGGCGGCATCGTTCCACTGCATATCCGAGTAGCGGTCCAGGCCAAACCGGGTCCGCCAGTGGGCGAGCACGCCCTCCGGGATGCGCACGATATCGGCCATGTTGATGACCGTGCTGCCGCCGAGCACCCTCCCCTGCAAGACGCTGACGCCACCGTCCACCGTGTATTGCTGGCCGCCGTCCCGGTAGAGCAGCGGGTACATCTGCTCCTCGCGCTGGGTCATGCGCTCCTTGGGCACGGACTGCCCCTCCTCCACGAGCAGCACCTGCTTGCCGGCCTCTGCGAGGACGCCAGCCACGACCCCCCCACCGGCGCCGGAGCCGATGACGCAGACCTCTGTGCGGGTCACACCCACGGGCCGTCGTAGCCGATGGAGTCCCAGTTCGCAGGATCCGCGAACCAGCTGAAGAGCGCCAGGCGTCGCAGGGCCTGGAAGATCTGGCGCCTCAAGACGATGCTGGAGCTCTCCATCGCGGCGAGCGTGGCCCTCCGCGACTCCAGGTCCCTCCGTGAGAAGCGCGAAAACCCCCAGTGCTCGACGACCCCGAGGGCCAGTCGAAGCTCACCGCCCAGCACCGGGTCGTCCGTGACGAGGAAGGCGTCGACGTTCTGCGCGACTCGCGCGGCCTCCTCGGGGACCGGGAGCAGCACCTCGAGCACCGCCTCCAGAGTGCGCCTCGGCGAGTTGCCCAGGAAGGGGCTGTCGAGGGCGTTCATGGGCCCGTGGCCCACCGCGACCGCTACGAGTCCAAGGACCCCGAAGGCCCCGGCTCCAAGGACCAGCTGCCGGCGAGTGGGTTTCATCGCGCGCAGCATGCCACGGCTATGATGGGCCCGTGATCGTCCTGTTGTCGGCGTGCAACCACATGCACCCCTCGATCCCCAAGGAAGCGGGGACGCTGAGCGCCGAGAGCCTCGCGGACGTCTACCTCGCGGCGAGCCCCGACACCTTCGTCGGGCTCTACGCCCTGAGCAGGAACGCCTTCGGTGACGACGACACCCCATGCCCGATCGTGACCTCTGACGAGGTCGGCGACTACCTCGTCGCCCAGGGCTGCACCGACCGCTGGGGGACGACCTGGCACGGCACGATGAACCGCCTCGATCACGAGGGGATCGCCGAGTACAGCGACTTCGGACCCGAGTTCGATGACTGGCGCGGCGCCGCGCACTACCTCGTCGACGGCAAGGTCGAGTGGTCCTATCCCGACACCTCGAACACCTCTGATGTGCGCGTCGACACGGACGTCGTCGTCACCTGGAAGGGCGCTGGCGAGGACGTCCTCGTCTACGTCGGCGGCACCGGACGCCACAAGTCGGCGGGCCCCCTGTTGCGGGAGCGCGATGGGGACATCGGCGTCGCCGACTGGGGCACGGCCGAGGTCAGCCACGGCGAGATCTTCACGGCGGGCACGAAGGGATGCAACCAGGCCATCGAGGGCCTCGTGGAGGTGTTCGCGGCCAACGACGCGGAGATCCAGCTCCCCAACGGAGATGGCTGCGCCTCGAGTCCGGGCGACGAGCCTTCTCCAACGGACTGCGCGACCTGGGCGATCGGACAAGAGGACGGGGAGCTTTGTATCGGGACCCGAATGCTCATCGTGCCGACGGATGCGGACGCGCCGACCGACTGAAGAAAATTTTTCTCCCACCCGCGCGTCCTCTCGATTACACTGCGAGCATGACTCAGCGAGGCAACTTCTCCGTCGTCGTCGCCCTGGTCTTCACCATCCTGTTGACCTTCGCGGCCCTCGCCATCGACATCTCCTACGTGCGCATCGCGCAAATGCAGGCGCAGAACGCCGCAGATGCCGGCGCCCACGCAGGGCTGGTCGCCCTACGCCAGACCGGGGACGAAGACGAGGCTCGAGACGTCGCCGTGAGCGTCATCTCCCAGAACCTGATCGCCGGCCAGTCCGTCTCGATCGACGAGAACACCGACATCACCTTCGGCGGCTGGGACTTCGACACCCGCACCTTCGACTCCGAGTCCGCGTTCACCAACTCCCTGCACGTCACGGTCAGCCGCAACCAGAACGTCAGCGACGGCGCAGTGGACCTCCTCATCGCCCCCCTGTTGGGCTGGGACGTCGCCTCGGTCGGCGGCGAGGCCACCGGCGCCCTTCGCTACCGCGACACGATGCTGGTGCTGGACATCACCCGGAGCTTCAAGGAAGAGATCGACCAGGCGGTCGAGGCCGTGAACCTGTTCTTGGACTACACCTACAACAGCGGACACCCGGGCGACCGGATGGGCCTGGTCACCTTCGTCGGGGCCGCCGAGGTGTGGACCGACCTGCAGCACGTCGCCCCGAACTACTCCACGCTGTCCTCTGGATGGCAGACGCTGGACTACTGCTGGGACCCGATCTGGGATGAGAACGACAACACCCACATGCAGCACTGCTGCGACCCGGCGGTCTGCCCCTGGCCCTGGACGAACTGGTGGCTCGGCGGCACGAACCAGGGATCCGGCCTCGAGCTGGCGCTGGACGAGCTGATCGAGGACTCCGATCAGTACGCCCTGAAGACCGTCGTCATCATCAGCGACGGTCAGCCCTGCTGCTGGGCCCCCGGCATCATCCCGTCCTGCGACGCCTCTCGCTCGGCCTACGGGCAGTCGATGTCCGACTACGCCCAGGACAACGACATCAGCGTCTTCAGCGTGTCCTTCAACAACCCCTACAACGCAACGCAGTCGGCCTACATGGAGAGCCTCATCCGCGGCTACGGGACCTTCTACGAGACGCCGGACGAGGACGAACTCCCGGAGATCCTCGAGTCCATCGCCGAAGCCATCCCCGTCGCGCTCGTCGAGTAGCCGGAGCGCTGCCCGTCACATCGCGCCGTCGCTGAACTTCGAGTTGTCCATCGGCGCGCCGTCACCGTCGACGTCGATGCCCTCCTGTCGCGCGAGCTCCAGGATGTCCTCGATGTCGGTGGGGTTGCGCTGGCCGGGGTCACCGTAGACGCCGAGGCCCTCCGCCTCCAGGCGCAGAGAGGCCGGCGCGCGCTGTCCCCTCTCCCCGTACTCGGCGGTGCGTGTGTTGTCCGTCGCGCGAGTGGGGTAGACCGCGCAGTCGAGCACCAGGTCCCCGACGTCCGCGTCCAGGTCCATCGCACGGCCGTGCGGATCAGCGAAGAAGGGCGCCTCCTCCAGCGAGGGCAGCCCGTCACCGTCGGCGTCGCGCCAGGCGAGCAGCAGGCGCGCACGGCCGAGGGGCACCTTCACGGAGAACTCTCCCGGAGCGTCGAGGACCACCTCGCTGAGGAAGCCGCTGCGCGGGTGGGAGTCGAAGCGGCGGTTGGCGTCGTCCGGGTGCGGCGGGAAGACGCGGACATGGAGCGGACCCTCCTGGTCGCAAGCGAGGCTCCCGCTGAGGGTCACGACGTCGTCCCTCGAGGCGAGGTCCTCCTGGCTGAAGCGAGGCAGCTCGGGAGTCCTCAGGGGCTCCGAGACGACCTGGACCTCCTCCTCGAGTCCGAGGTCGACGACCTCGGTCTCGCCAGGACCGTTGCAGGCGATGAGCGAGAAGATCACTGGCTGCTCTCCATCCGAAAGAAGTTTTTCGGGTGACTGAAAAAACTTGACGATCGCTGCACTTCAGCCTACTCTACCGTTCATGAAGCGGAACCGCCGGGGTGCAAACCACATCGAGTTCGCCCTCGTCCTGCCGATCTTCATCGCCATCATCCTCGGCATGATGGAGTACTCGTGGGCTTTCTTCATCAGGAGCGCGGTGACCACCTCGGTGCGTGACGGGTGCAGGTCCGGGTCGGTCATCCACCCGGACGACGACTACGAGACCGTCGCGGTCGAAGCCATGCGCGAGACCCTGGCCGAGTACCAGATCGACTGCGCCGACCTCTCGACGACGTGCACGGAGATCATCACCACCAGCGGCATGAACCCCGCCGAGTCCCTCGAGTGCCGGCTCGAGGTCGACTACGACCCGCTCATCGGCTACGTCCCGGTCCCGACCGACATCGCCGCCGAGTCCATCGTGCTCTTCGAGCTGCAGCGATGATGCGCTCACGTCGAGGCGGATCCGCCATCGAGTTCGCCCTCACCATGCCGGTGCTGGTGACGATGTTCGCCGCGATCATGGAGTACGGCTGGTTCTTCTTCCAGCAGCAGGCCATCCTCAGCGGCGCCCGGGACGGCGTCCGCTACGGTGTCACCGTCGCCCAGATCGACGGTCCCACGACAGAGGCAGAGGACCGCGCCGAGATGGTCATCGAGGGCTTTGGCCTCGACTGCTCCGACCCGGTCGACTGCCAGGTCACCGGCTCGATCGTGGCGACCGACTACGACTTCCTTCGCCTCGACATGGCCTACGCCTACGATCCCCTGATGGGCGGGCTGCTGCCGACCCCTGAGTTCGTGAGGGCGAACTTCACGATGGCGCTGGAAGATCAGTCCTGAGTCACTGACTCACTGACTCGCCGAGCCCTCGCCTTCGCCTGACGGCGAGCAGGAGCGCGACGATGGCCCAGGCCCCGAGTCGACCCCGGGTGCCGGTGCAGCCGCAGCCCTCGTCCGTGGTCCAGCCCACGTAGCTCTCGGGGAAGCCGACGTAGCTGCGACCGGTGTCCTCTTCGACCGAGCTGTCCTCTGGCGCCTCGGTGTCCTCTGGGGGCGAGCTGTCGCCCGTGTCCCCGGTGTCCTCGCAGATCTCGTCCTCGTCGAGCTCGCCGTCGCAGTCCGCGTCGATGTCGTCGCAGAGGTCCTCTGTGACGCCGGGGTTCACCTCGCTATCGAGGTCGTCGCAGTCGTCGCCGGACCAGGTGGAGCTGGAGAAGCCGTCGTTGTCCTGGTCGTAGTCGTCGCCGCCGAGGCAGTCCTGGTCGATCCCGTCGTACCAGACCTCTGGCGCGTCGAAGTAGACCTCCGGATCCTCGTCGTCGCAGTCGGCGCCCCCGTATGCCTCCCAGTCCTGCCCGTCGTGGTCGGCGTCGTAGTCGGAGTCGTCGGCGCAGTCCTCGTCGAAGCCGTCGTACCAGGTCTCGTCCGCGGCAGGAGAGACGCTCGGGTCCGAGTCGTCGCAGTCGTCCCCACCCTCGGCCTCGTCGGCGTAGCCGTCCCCGTCCACGTCGCGCGCGTCGGCGCCGTCGCAGTCCTGGTCGATGCCGTCGTAGGGAGCCTCTGTGCAGCTGGGGCAGATCGAGGCGTCGTCGTCGTCGCAGTCGGCCCCGCCGTAGTCGCTGCTGTCGAAGCCGTCGATGTCGGCGTCGTAGTCGGAGTCACCGGCGCAGTCCGAGTCCACGCCGTCGTACCAGATGTCCGTCGCCCCAGGGTTCACCCGGGCGTCGTCGTCGTCGCAGTCGTCGCCGCCGTAGAAGTCGACCTGGTAGCCGTCGCCGTCCGCATCGAAGTCGTCGGCGCCGTCGCAGTCTTGATCGACGTCGTCGTAGACGTACTCGGTGGCGCCTGGGTGGATGGAGGCGTCGTCGTCGTCGCAGTCGTCACCCGAGTAGCTGTCGCTGTCGTAGCCGTCCGCGTCGCAGTCGTACTCGTCGTCCGTGCCGTCGCAGTCCTGGTCGGTGCCGTCGTAGCAGATCTCCTCCTCGCCGGGATTGACGCTGTCGTCTTCGTCGTCGCAGTCGGTGCCTCCGTTCTCGACCCCCCGATACCCGTCGAGGTCGTCGTCCCACTCGTCGACTCCGTCGCAGTCCTCGTCGATGCCGTCGTCGTCGTCCGACTCGGTCGCGTCGGGGTTGATGGAGGCGTCACTGTCGTCGCAGTCGTCGCCCCCGTAGTCGTCCGAGTCGAAGCCGTCGGTGTCGGCGTCGTAGTCGCTGGCGTCGTCGCAGTCGGAGTCGACCCCGTCGTACCAGGTGTCCTCTGCGTCAGGGTTCACCCCAGAGTCGCTGTCGTTGCAGTCTTCACCCCCCTCGGCCTCGGCGTCGTAGCCATCGCCGTCGGCGTCCGAGTCCGACTCGCCGTCGCAGTCGCTGTCCACTCCGTCGTACCAGGTCTCCTCGGCGCCGGGGTAGGTGTCGGCGTCACCGTCGTCGCAGTCCGTGGAGCCGCCCGAGCCGCTGCCGCCGGACTCCTCGGTGGAGTAGCCGTCGGCGTCAGCGTCGTAGTCGTCGGCGCCGTCGCAGTTGCTGTCCACTCCGTCGTACCAGGTCTCCTCGACGTCCGGCGAGGTCTCCGCCTCGGAGTCGTCGCAGTCCTCGCCCCCGTAGAGTTCGGAGTCGTAGCCGTCCCCGTCCGCGTCGTAGTCGCTGCCACCGTCGCAGTCGCTGTCCGTGCCGTCGTACCAGGTCTCCTCTGCGTCCGGGTTGGTCTCCGACTCGGAGTCGTCGCAGTCCTCGCCGATGTCGTAGCCGTCACCGTCCGCGTCGTAGTCACTGCCACCATCGCAGTCGTTGTCCGTGCCGTCGTACCAGGTCTCGGTGGCCCCGGGGTTGGCGCTGGCGTCGCTATCGTCGCAGTCTCCGTCGGCCTCTGTGTAGCCGTCACCGTCACCGTCATCGAGCCCGAGCTCGCTGAAGACGACGTCGTCCAGCCCCCAGTCGTCGCTTGGAGGCCCGGTGATGACGAGCTCCTCGATGCCGTAGTCGTAGAGGAAGCCACGGAAGGAGTCGGTCCCCTCCAGCGACAGCGAGATCGTGTCGCTGTAGGCCGTCGTCGAGCCGATGTTGCCCTCGAAGGTGAAGGAGCCGTTGGCATCGAAGATCCAGAAGCCCACAGCGGGCTGGGTCTCTTCGAAGGTGAGGGTCACGACCCTCGAGACCGCCTCTGCTGCCTGGGCGTCGTTGACCCCGGCGCCGTCGATGTCCGTGACGACCTCGAGGTCGTCGTCGAAGGTCACGCCAAGGTCGCTGTAGTCGTCCGCGACGGTGTCTCCGACCGTGAGATCCTCGAAGTCGATCTGCTCGACGGTGATCCCGGCTGCGCTCTCCCAGGTCGAGTAGTCGGTCTCCGTCGAGGCGCTCCCGGCGTCGACGACGCCGTCGCAGTCGTCGTCCTTGCCGTTCGTGATGTCCTCTGTCGCCCCGGGGTTCACGTCGGCGTCGGAGTCGTCGCAGTCCCCATCCGCGCCTGTGTAGCCGTCGCCGTCCCGGTCGGACTGCGTCGCCCAGACCACCTGGATGTCGTCGAGGCCGAAGCCATCGGAGAGCTCGGCCTCGACGCGCACGTAGGTGACGGACTCGCCGAAGGTCACGCCGACGAAGCGCCCGCCGGCGAGGTCGGCGCCGTCGTGATCGACGCGGAGATCGCCCCCGGAGTCGAGCAGATCGCTGGTGTCCGAGAGATAGGCGTTGAGCCTGATGGTGCCCTCGGCGTCGAGGAGCTGGAAGGCGAGAGCGTCGACGTCCTCGTCGAAGGTGAGGAGGATGGCGTTGTCGGCCGACCCCGGGAAGACCTTCGCGGCGAGGCTGTCCTTCGGGTCCGCCCCGTGGATGTCGTCCTGCGCTGTGACGGCACCCGATGCCGTGAGCTCGAGCCCGTTGCCGGAGTAGTGCGAGGAGAGGTCGTCACCCTTCGACGCGTCCTCGAAGTCGAAGGTCTCCACGGTCGTGGTGCCGAGCGTCTGGGTCGTGTCCCACTGCCAGAGGTCCTCGTCCAGCCGGACGGTGTAGGCGCCGTCGACCCAGCCATCGCAGTCGTTGTCGTCGGCGTAGCCGCCGGTGTCGAGCCCGGTGTCCTCGTCGTTGGAGGGGAAGCTGTTGCTGTCGCCGTCGTCACAGTCGGGCCCCTCCGCTGCCCTCCCGACGATGCCGTCGTTGTCCTCGTCCAGCCAGCTCGGCGCGTAGGACCAGATGTGCACGATGCCGTTGAGGGTGCCGTCGCCGACGCTGGAGTCCTTCGCGGCGACGACCGCCTCGCCGAGACCGTCTCCGTCGTGATCGTCGAGGAGCAGCACGGCGGTCCCGGCTCCTCCGCCGCTGTAGCTCCCGCTCAGAGAGTGGTCGGCGTCGCTCATGGTCGCCGAGCCGCTCGTCGGGATCCCGCGGAAGATGAAGGCGCCGCCAGCGCTGGCGGTGCCGCCGTCGCCGCCGACGATCAGGTCGTCCACCCCGTCGGCGTCGATGTCACCGGCGTCGAGCGCCGCGCCGAAGCGCTGATACGAGGTGTCCCCCGAGATGACCACGTCCGCGTCGCTCGCCGTGTAGCTGCCGGACCACGCCGAGCCGTCCTCGAAGAGGCAGACCGCCCCAGCGTCCGTGGCGCCGAAGTCCTCTTTCGGGACCCCGAAGAGCAGCTCGCCGTAGCCGTCGCCGTCGAGGTCTGCGACCAGCACAGAGGTCCCGAGCGCGTCCGAGCTGCCCTCCCCGTCGAAGGTGGCCTCGGCGTTGCTGGCGACGTCGTTGGTCCCGGACCAGCTGCCGCCGAGCACGAGGTAGCCCCGCCCGCCTCCGGTGTAGGCCGCGTCGCTGGCGCGCACACCCAGAACGACATCGGCAAGCCCGTCACCGTCGGCGTCGCCGCCGGAGAGCGCCTCGCCGAGCTCGTCGTAGGGGCTCTCGCCAGAGAAACCCTCGCTCAGGCTGGAGGTGCCCGACAACGGCCCGCCCCACGAGATGTAGGCCATGCCAGCGTTGGAGTAGGCGGTGTCGTCGCCGGGAGCACCGACGAGGAGCTCCTCGTAGCCGTCCCCGTCGATGTCCCCCGCAGCGGCGATGACCGTACCCGCCTTCGACTTCGTCGACGAGGACGAACCCAGGAGGGTCGCGTCGGCGTCGCTGGATGCGCTCAGGTCACCGGACCAGGCTGCGTTCGCGAAGAGGTGGACCGCCCCGGCGTCGGTGGCCGCGTCGTCGTTGCGTGGCTCGCCGACCGCGAGATCCAGGAGCCCGTCACCGTCGAGGTCTGCGACGGCGATGGCGCTCCCGAACTCATCCGCCGAGGAGCCCGAGATGGTCGCAGCCGCGCTGTCGGTGTCCCCGAGGCCAGGTGAAGCGCCCCCGTAGAAGAGGAAGACCCGGTCGTCCTCTGTGGAGCCGACGAAGACGTCGTCATAGCCGTCGGCGTTGACGTCACCACCGCCGAGCGAGGCCCCCAGGTACATGTAGTCGTCGGCGCCGTACCAGTAGCTGTCCGCCAAGTAGAGCTCGGCCTCTTCTGCCCCGGCTCGCCAGGCCGGCTTGCCGAACCAGGCGCTGACGCCGTCGGAGAGACCGCCCGTGCAGGACCAGTCCAGGCCGCTCGACGAAGAGCCCTGGACGCCGACGACGGCCCCGACGCCGCCGTCGTAGCTGGCGTCGCCGAAGTCGACGTCCTCGTGCACGATGACGACCTCCTTGCGCCCCTCCTGGAACCACACCTGGACCTGGCCGCTGCCGGCGGCGGAGCCCGGCTGGATGCCCTGCCAGTCGACGACGACCATGCGGTATGGGTACTGGCCGAGCTCCGCGACCCGCACGCTGTCCACGGCGAGCTCGTCCCAGTAGGCCGCGATCCCGGACCAGGATCCGGAGGGCGGGCAGCTGGCGCTCGCATAGGCCTGGTCACCGGACCAGAACGCGGTCCCGTTGTCGCCGATGTAGAGCTGGTCTTCGGTGGAGCCGTACCAGCTGACCTCGAAAGGCAGCTCGTAGAGCCCCGTGTCCTCGTCCCCCAAGCCGAGCTCGATGCCCTCGTCGTCGATGTCGAGCGCCACGTGCGGCGGGCCATAGGTCTCTTCGCTGGTGAGGTACTCGATGCCGCCGGTGTCAGGGCCCCCCGTGGCCGCCCACACCACAGGCAGTGTGCTCAGCAGGAGTACGAGGACAGCGGCAGGGCGGCGCACCCCGTGAGAGTAGCCGGCGTGGGCGTGCATCGGTTCTCGCGGAGATGTGCAAGAGCTGTGGGCGAGGTGTCAACAAAGGTCTCGATCCGATCTTTCTGGGATCGGAAGTGAAATGAACCGGTGTCTGGATCGTCCTGTGCACAGACGCGGCCGACCAGATGGTGCGGCTCCCTCGCTCATACATTCGATTCAGGGAACCTCGGGCAACGAGCATTGTGAGCCCCATCAAGGAAAGCCGACGCGCCCCGCCTCCGTGAATGGGAGGCGGGGCGCTCTCTTTTTCCGACGGCTCAGACCTCGACGAAGAGCCCGCCGACCAGGCGCCCGGCGACGTTCTCGACCCGACACCATGGCCAGTCCGGTGGACGCTCCCAGGCCCCGGGCGCGAGGTGGTCGAGCGCTGCCTCGACGGCGGCACCCAGGACCTTCGACTGCCCGGTGTGGACCTTGACGACGAGGCCGAGGCGACGGTCGGGGAAGGCCATGCAGAACAGCGCCTGGGCCCCGATCTTCACCACCATGCCCTCTCTTCGACCGGCCATGAGCTCCTCGTCGAGGCGCCCGGTGCCGCTGGTCAGGTGGGGGTGGTTCATCATCGCCCGGGCGATCCGCGCGAGCCGCTCGTCGCCACTGGTGAAGGACTCGGCCACCGCGGCCCAGGCCCGAGCCATGGCCGAGATCGGCAGGACCCAGGTCGGAACCCCGCAGCCGTCGACCCCGTGCTCCGGCCTGGCGCCCGCCCACGCCGCGATCCGGCTCTCGATCCGCTCCTGGAGGGGGTGACCGGGATCACGGTAGTCCCCCGGGAGCGCTTGGAGGTGACAAGCGGCCAGCATGAAGGCGTGCTTGCCCGAGCAGTTGTTGTGGATCGGGGCGACTTCGCCCCCGGAGCGGTAGAGCGCCGCCGCGGCGCCGTCGTTGATGGGCGGGTGAGCGCCGCAAGAGAGCTCCGACTCCTTGACTCCGAAGCGGCGGAGCACAGACCGGACGAGCGCCACGTGCTCCGGTTGCCCCGCGTGGGACGCAGCGCCCACCGCCAGCTGCCTGTCGCTGAGATCGTCGGGGTCACCGAGCGCCTCCAGGCTGCACCACAGCTGGAAGGGCTTCGCCGCCGACCGCCATGTCGTCGTCCAGTCCTCTCCCATACTCCCGACGATCTCGCCGTCACGGACCGTGACCGCGCTGAAGGGATGGACGGCCTCGAGGTGGCCCCCGCGGAGTTGGACGACGCTCGGCATGCCAGAAGCCTCGCCGACTGGGCTGCCGCGGGCAAGCGGCCTGATTAGAGGGACCCGTCCGGAGGTCCAGTGCAGCCCCTCGCGATCGATACGCTCCCGACGCCGAACCCCCACGCCCTGATGTTCAAGGTCGCCGTGCCACTCGTGGCGCGTGGCACCTACGAATACCGGAACGCGGCGGCCGCCGAGACCGCTCCCCTCGCCCGTCGGCTCTTCACCCTCGACGGGGTGGACCAGATCCTGGTGACCAGCCGCTTCGTCACGGTCAACAAGCACGGCGCCTTCGACTGGCCGAGCCTGGTGCCCGACATCAAGGGGCTCATCCGGGAGCACGTCGACAGCGGTGATCCCGCCGTGGCAGCGGGCCACGCCGTCGAGGCCCTCGACACCGACTCCGAGCTCGCGCGCCAGGTCGCCGAGCTGATCGAGGAGGAGATCCGCCCCTCCCTCGCGAGGGACGGCGGCGACGTCCAGTTCGTCGGCCTCACGGAGGACAACGTCGTGCAGGTGCGGCTGATCGGAGCCTGCGCCAGCTGCCCTTCCTCCACCGCGACGCTCTCGCTGGGAATCGAGGCCTTCATCGTCGAGGAGTTCCCAGACGTCGCTGGCGTCATCCAGGTGTGATTCAAACCCCGGCTACGACGGATACCCTCACCGCATGTTCCTGCTCGCCCTCGCCTGCCTGAAGCCAAAGCCCATCCTCCAGGAGAGCGGCACAGAGGAAGAGACCGTCATCGACGATGACGAAGACGGCTTCCCTGCCGAAGACGACTGCGACGACCTCGACGCCGCGGTGAACCCGGACGCGGAAGAGGTCTGCAACGGCATCGACGACAACTGCGACGAGGTCGTCGACACCGACGCCACCGATCAGGGCACCTGGTACGTCGACGGCGACAGCGACGGCCACGGCGACCCCGATCTGGAACTCCAGGCCTGCGATCAGCCCAGCGGCTACGTCGCCGCCAACGACGACTGCGACGACACCGAGCCCACGGTGCACGCCGGCGCCACCGAGCTCTGCGACCACCTCGACAACGACTGCGACGGCGAGACCGACGAAGACGGGCTGACCTGGTGGTTCCTCGACGCCGACAGCGACGGCTACGGTGACATCGAGGACCCCGGCGAGGAGACCTGCGGCATGCCCGAGGGCAAGGTCGCCGACAACACGGACTGTGACGACGAGCGCTTCGAGACGAACCCGGGCGCTTTCGAATACTGCAACGACATCGACGACGACTGCGACGGCGTCATCGACCCGGACAGCTCCGTCGACGCGACCACCTGGTACGTCGACGCCGACAGCGACGGCTACGGCTCGACCGCCTTCCCGAGCGCGACCCAGTGCGAGCAGCCCGACGGCTACGTCACGGACAACACCGACTGCGACGACCTGGATGAGCAGGTCTTCCCCGGGGCCGACGAGTATTGCAACACCTACGACGACGACTGCGACGGCATCACGGACGAGGACAGCGCCGTCGACGCGACGACCTGGTACGAGGACGCGGACGTGGACGGCTACGGCAACGCCTCCAGCCGAGATGTCCAGTGCACCCAGCCCACCGGCTACGTCTCGAACTCGATGGACTGCGACGACACCAACGCCGCCGTGAGTCCCGACGCTCCGGAGCTCTGCTCGACCTCCGACGACGACGACTGCGACGGAGACGTCAACGAGGACGACGCGGCGGACACGACGACCTGGTACGACGACGATGACTCGGACGGCTACGGGGACTCCGGGGACAGCCAGACAGCCTGCGACCGGCCCTCCGGCCACGTCACGACCTCTGGGGACTGCGACGACACGGACTCGGACACCAACCCCGGCGCCGACGAGTACTGCGACGGGCACGACGACGACTGTGACGGCGACGTCGACGAGGACGACGCGGTGGACGCCACGACCTGGTACGGCGACGACGACTCCGACGGCTTTGGCGAGGACGCAGACTCCACGACCGCCTGCGACCAGCCCAGCGGCTACGAGCCCAAGGGCGGGGACTGCGACGACAGCGACGACGACATCTACCCAGGCGCCGACGAGTACTGCAACACCGAGGACGACGACTGCGACGGCGACGTCGACGAGGACGACGCCCTGGACGTCTCGACCTTCTACGCCGACACCGACGGCGACGGCTACGGTGACGCCAGCTCGACCAACGACCAGTGCTACGCGGACTCCTCCTACGTCTCCGACGACACGGACTGTGACGACAGCGACTACGACGTGAACCCGGGCGCGACAGAGGTCTGCGGCAACGGCATCGACGACGACTGCGACGAGGAGATCGGCAGCGACTGCGGGCCCTACGGCACGGTGTCGCTGAACGACGCGGAGGCCAAGATCACGGGGGAGAGCAGCTACGACTACCTCGGGCGGTCGGTCGCCGGAGGGGACCTCGACGGGGACGGGTACGCGGACCTGGTCGCGACCTCGATGTACCTGGCCTACTACGGCGCAGAGAACTACGTCTTCCTAGGCCCGATCTCCGGGGAGATCGACGCGGGTGACGCCGACATCATCATCGAAGGCGACAGCGGAGTCGGCCAGGACGCGGTGATCGTCGGAGACCTCGACGGCGACGGCGTGGACGACCTGGTCCTGTCGGGCCCCAACTACCCCTACCTGGGCGCCACCAGCAACGCCCAGCGGGGCGGGATCTTCTTCTTCTTCGGGCCGACCACCGGCGAGTGGGACCAGGACGACGCTGACGCCGTGGTGCTGGGTGACGAGAGCTACGACGGCTTCGGCTACCGGGTGGCCGAGGCCGGGGACGCCGACGGCGACGGCTACGACGACCTCTGGACCTCGAGCATCACCTACAAGAACGACTACGGCTCGGCGATCCTCCTGCAAGGTCCCTTCTCCGGGAGCTCCTCGGGCGCCTCGATCTACGTCTACGACAGCTCCAACTACACCTACGCCGGCACGGATCTCGACGGCTCTGGAGACACCAACGGCGACGGGGCGAACGACCTGGTGGTCGGGGCGCCGTCCTCTGACGAGGCGTGGGTCGTGCTGGGACCCGTCACGACCTCGACCGAGGTGGGCGATGTCGACGCGGTGCTCACGGGATCGAGCGGCGGCTACGCCGGCACCTCGAGCGTCTTCCTTCCCGACGCCAACGGAGACGGCTACGACGAGGTCGTCATCGGCGCGCCCTACGAGGACAGCTACCGGGGCAACGTCTACATCGTCAACGGCCCCGTCAGCGCGGACGCGACGCTGTCATCGGACGCGGACGCGACCCTCAACGGCCCCAGCAGCGGCTACGGCGGCTACACCCTGACGGCCTGCGATATCGACGGAGACGGCAACGGAGACGTCGTCGCCGGAGCGCCGGCCACCGGCTCCTACAAGGGCAAGATCTACCTCTTCCTCGGACCGGTCACCGGCACGATGAACATGGCCGCGAACGCGGACGGCATCCTCACCGGCGAGGCCGCTGGCGACTACGCCAGCTACTACGAAGGCCTGGCCTGCGGCGGGGATCATGACGCGGACGGCTACGAAGACATCGTTGTCGGCGCCCCGTACGAAGACACAGGGGGAACCAACGCCGGCGCGGCCTACGTCGTCCTTGGAGGAGGAGGCCTGTAGACTGGAGCAATGGTGCTCCTGGTCTTCCTCGCCTGCCTGACCGAACAGCCCATTGCCGGGGACTCCGAGCCCCCCGCAGCGGTCGACGAGGACGGTGACGGCTGGCCCGTCGAGGACGACTGCGACGACACCGAGCCGACCGTGAACCCGGACGCGGAAGAGGTCTGCAACGGCATCGACGACGACTGCGACGAGGTCATCGACACAGACGCCACCGACCGGGAGACCTTCTACGCGGATGTCGACTCCGACGGCTACGGAGATCCCGAGAGCACGACGCTCGCGTGCGAGGCCGCCGACGGCTGGGTCGACAACGACCTCGACTGTGACGACACGGAGCCCAGCGTCTACGAAGGCGCGGACGAGATCTGCGACTACCTCGACAACGACTGCGACGGCGACACCGACGAAGACGGGCTGACCCGGTACTACATCGACGCCGACTCCGACGGCTACGGCGACCTGGAGGACCAGGGCGAGGAGACCTGCGGCGTGCCCGAGGGCAAGGTCCCGGACAACAGCGACTGCGACGACGGGCGCTTCGAGACGAACCCGGGCGCCGACGAGTACTGCAACGGCATCGACGACGACTGCGACGGCGACATCGACCCGGACAGCTCCGTCGACGCGCCCACCTGGTACATCGACGCCGACAGCGACGAATACGGCTCGACCGACTACACGCTGGTGCAGTGCGAACAGCCGGGGGGCTACGTCCCAGACGACAACGACTGCGACGATCTCGACGGCGAGATCAACCCGGGGGCGGACGAGCGCTGCAACGGCGTGGACGACGACTGCGACGGCGACATCGACGAGGACGACGCCATCGACGCCACCACCTGGTACGCCGACAGCGACGCCGACGGCTACGGGGACATCGACGACAGCCTCGTGCAGTGCGAGGAGCCCAGCGGCTACGTCGACAACGACGGCGACTGCGACGACAACGACGACGCGGTGAGCCCCGACGAGGACGAGCTCTGCTCCACGGCGCTGGACGACGACTGCGACGGCGACGTGAACGAGGACGACGCGGCGGACGCCTCGGACTGGTACGCCGACGACGACAACGATGGCTACGGCGACTCCAGCAACAGCCAGACCGCCTGCGACCAGCCCAGCGACTACGTCTCGGACTCCGGAGACTGCGACGACAAGGACGCCGACGCGAACCCGGGGGCCGACGAGTACTGCGACGGCCATGACGACGACTGCGACGGAGACGTCGACGAGGACGACGCCGTCGACGCCGAGACCTGGTACGGCGACGATGACTCCGACGGCTACGGCGAGGACGCCGACTCCGCCACAGCCTGCGACCAGCCCAGCGGCTACGAAAGGAAGGGTGGCGACTGCGATGACCGCGACGACGACATCTACCCAGGCGCCGACGAGTACTGCAACACCGAGGACGACGACTGCGACGGCGACATCGACGAGGACGACGCTATCGACGCCGAGACCTGGTACGCCGACATCGACGGCGACAGCTACGGTGACTCGACCGCCACCTCCGACGCCTGCGACCAGCCCAGCGGCTACGTCTCCGACGACACGGACTGCGACGACACCGAGAGCGCGGTGAACCCGGGCGAGACGGAGGTCTGCGGAGACGGACTCGACAACGACTGCGACGAGGAGATCGGCAGCGACTGTGGGCCCTACGGCACGGTTCAGCTCGGGAGCTCTCGGGAGGCCAAGATCAGCGGCGATGACGCCGGTGACTACGTTGGCTACTCGGTGGACGCTGCCGACATCGACGGCGACGGCTACGCCGACATGCTCGTGGGGGCGCCATATGCACAGAGCGCCTACGTCTTCTACGGCCCTGTCACGACCGACTACGACGCCTCCGAGGCCGACCTCATCGTCACCGGTCCGCTCTACTACGGCCTCGAGGTGCATGCGGTGGGCGACCTGGACAGCGACGGAGTCACCGATCTCGCGGTCGGCAACCACCAGGCCTCGACCACCTTGGGCGACGGGACGACTGTCTCGAACCACGGCCTCGTGTCGCTCTTCTACGGTCCAGGCACGGGCAGCCTGACCAGCGACGACGCCGACGCCTGGATCGAGGGCGAGAGCATCTTCGACTTCATCGGCACCCAGGTCGAGAGTCTCGGCGACATGGACGGGGACGGCTTCGACGATCTGGTCGTCGGCTCCGCCTACAACAGCGCGGCGGCCAACTACGGCGGCATGGCTGCGGTCTACTACGGCCCCCTCTCCGGCGAGCTCGACCACGAGCCCACGGAGCGCGTGGAGGGCGCGGCAGCGGCGGACTACCTGGGCGCGGCCGTGAGCCCGGTGGACGCCGACGGGGACGGCACGCCGGACCTCGCCGTCGGAGCCATCGGGGCCGCCGAGGCCTACCTCGTCTTCGGCCCGGTCACGACGACCGTGTCCTCGACGGACGCCGACGTGCTGCTCAGCGGTACCAGCGGTGACTACACGGGCCGGTCCTTTACGGCCCCCGGAGACGTGGACGGCGACGGCTACGAGGAGCTCATCGTCGGCTCGCCCAAGTACAACAGCTCCGCCGGCTACGCGTGGGTGCTCCACGGTCCCCTGACGACGGACAAGACCCTGGCTTCCGACTACGACATGCGGCTCGTCGGGCCGGCCAGCGGCTACGGCGGCTACACGCTCGCGAGCTGCGACATCAACGGTGACGGCGACACGGACATCGTCGCCGGCTCCCCGGGCACCGGGACCTGGAAGGGCAAGGCCTACATCCTCCTCGGCCCGCTCACGGCTGGCTCATACCTGATGTCCTCCACGGCTGAGGGCACCCTGGCGGGCGAAGGCACCTACGAGTACCTGTCCCACCACGATGGCCTGGGCTGCGCCGACACCGACGCGGACGGCAACGACGATGTGGTCGTCGGCGCCTACGCCAACGACGAAGGCGGCGCATATGCAGGCGCCGCCTACGTGGTGCTCGGCGGCGAAGGGCTCTAATCCCCCTCGGCAGAACTCGCGCCGGAGAGAACTAGATCAGCGGCAGCTGCCGCCCCCCGCTGCAGGCCCCGAGCAGCTTCCTCGCGCGGTCGCGGTCTTCTGAGGCGACGTAGACCCGCGCGATGCGGCGCTCGTCCTGGTAGCGCCTGAAGATGCTGGTGGCGTCTCGCAGATCGGCCACGCCGACCGTGGGGTCGAGAGGATCGGCGAGCACGTAGATCGGGGGCGCCAAGCGGCGCTTCTGACCGAAGACGGTGTAGCGGGAGAGCTTGCCAACCGAGGAGGCCGTGATGGACGGGATGCCCTCCTGCTCGAGCAGGGACTCTGCCCAGGTGACGTCGACTTCCTCGCCGTGGAGCTCCAGGCACCGCTTCCACTCGGCGCCGGTGACGATGCCCCTGGCCCAGGGATCGTGCACGGAGCGCAGGTGGGAGAAGAGCTGGACGTCATCGACGTGCAGGTAGTCGTCCAGCGAAGCCGGGATGCGGTAGGTGCAGTCCGGGTCCTGGAAGTAGCGCTTCAGCATCTCCTCGCAGATCACCGACCGGTGGTGGAAGTACACCATCGAGAACATGTGGTACCGGGCGATCATGAAGTCGTCGAAGGCGTAGATGGCCCTTCGGTGCAGGGCCAGGCTGAGCTCGCCCATGCGCTCCAAGGTCCCGAGGTTGTTCAGGATCCAGCCGGTGTCGACGTGACCGTAGTTCGCGCCGGAGAAGTAGGAGTCCCGCACCAGGTAGTCGAGCCGGTCCACGTCCAGCTCGCTGCTCACGATCTGGGACAGGGCCGTCCTGACGTCCAGGTCACCATCCAGGAAGAAGTCGTCGTCTACCTCGACGTCACGCGACACCAAGGCCGCGACGTGCCTCGCCGAGAACGGAAAGCGGGCGTCGATGCAGTCCGCCAGGGAGCTCTGGGTGAGGATGGCGACGGTGTAGTCCTCGTGGGTGGCACGACGATCCTCGACGGCGCCGTAGGCGGACATCCCCAGCGCGGACAGCGCAGGCATCGCGAACTCGGTGCAGTGCGAGAAGGGGGCGTGACCGACGTCGTGCAGCAACCCGGCGAGGCGCAGGCACTGGCGCCAGGCTTCACGCCGCCCCGGCGAGGCCGCGACGTCGGCCAGCGCGTTGTCGAAGGCGCGCCCGGCGAGGTGCATGACCCCGACGGAGTGCAGGAAGCGGGAGTGCACCGCGCCCGGAAAGGCCAGCTCCGTGAAGCCCACCTGCTTGATGTTGCGAAGCCTCTGGAAGAAGGGGTGCGCAACAACCGCCTCCTCCGCCACGGAGACGGCGATGGCGCCGTGGATGGGATCGCGGACTTCCATGGGCCAGCACTATCGCGCCGATCACGTAGGTTGATTGGATGATCGCGCCGAACTGTGTGCGGCTGGGTAGGCGGCCCGACGAAAGCGTGTCTGGACACTTCGAGGAGGGCCAACGTCGCCAGGCGTGCGCAGGGCAAGCGAGGGCGGATCAACCGGAGTGATCGGCGCGAAGACCGAAACGACGAGCACGATAGACTCTGACGGGTGCGGACCATCTCGGATCAAAGCGACCTCGCGACCGGCGACGTGCTCTACCACCCGGCCATGGGCTTCGCGCGCGTGCAGGCCCTGGACGAGGTCGGGCTCCACCTCGACTGGGAGGCTCCGGGTAGCCGCCTCCCGCGACGCATCTCCGCCGACGCCGCCCGAAAGGGCTACCGCGTCTGCCGCCGGGAGGGCTTCTTCGCCCGGAGCGTCATCGACCGTGAGATGTTCACCGCGCTCGTCCACGACGACCCGCCCAGGGGCCTGGAGCTACTGCTCGAGGACCTCGACGATGCGCCGGAGCGCGACGAGGTCGCCCAGTGGCTCAAGGCCCTGGACCTCGTAGACGCCGACACCTTCACGCGCTGGTGGGGCCGCGCCGTGAGCGACGAGCGGCGCTTCCGTTTCCGCGGCCGACGCATCACCCGCAAGGTCCGCGGCGAGTCCGACGACACCAGCCCCATCGACGACATCGGTCCGACGCCGTGGCCGCGACTGCAGATCCTCTCGGGGATGGACATCCTCGACGCGGGCGTGGAGCTCCTCGGCCTGCTCGCGACCCACCACGCGGCGGGAGCAGCGGTCGGCATCGGTCCCGACAACACCTTCGCCGACGACACCGGGCAGCTGGAGATCCGGCCACAGGACCGCGGCTCGATGGCCACGGACGTCCACAACGCCGGGCGCCTGCTGCTCCGACGCATCACCGGTCGCGATCTGCCCAGCGGAATGCCGCCCCATCGCGTGATGCCGTTTCTACTCGGTGTCAACCCGGACGTGCCCCCCTCCGCGATGCCACTGCTCGAGCGCCTGGTCTCTCCGCTCTTCGACCACAGGCCGCCCTCGGCGCTCGGGCCCTACCGGGACTGGGCCGCCGCCAGAGCCCACGAGAGGATCCGCGCAGACTCCCGCCTGGCCGCGCGCCAGGTGCACGAGGTCGGCGCCGACACCCACGTCGGCTGGTACAAGATGCGCGACACGCAGACGAACCAGGACGCCCTCGCGGTGGAGCTCGACGACGAAGGGGGGAGCTCGATGGTCCTGGTGGCCGATGGCATCTCGACCTCTGATGCCGGCTCCGGAGACCGCGCGGCGCGGCTGGCGACCGACGTGCTCTGCGGGGTCTGGGAGCGACGCCCGAAGGATCTGCGCGAGCAGCCCAAGACAGCGCTGGAGTTCATCGAGGCTGCGCTGCGAGAGGCGAACCGGGCGGTCTGCGACGGAGCACTCGACGCAGCCGACGGTGACCTCACCGGGCGCATCCCGATGGGAACCACAATAGTCGTCGCCGCGCTGCACGGTGATCTGGTCGACATCGTCTCGTTGGGCGACTCCCGGGCCTACCTCGTGACCGCCGCCGGGACATGCCTGCTGACCTGCGACCAGAACATCGAGCTCGAGTGGTTTCAGGGCAAGCGCAGCCGGGAGCGCGACGGCGAGCTGCTCGGGCAGGCCCTGATCGGGTACCTCGGCCACTTCGACGAGGGCGATCTGCCACGCCTGCTCAATCCCTTCCACCGGCGCCTGCGCCTGCTCGAAAGCGAGTCCCTGGTGCTCTGCACCGACGGCATCGTCGACTACGCGGCTCAGAGCCACGTCGAGTTCATCGAGCTCGTCGACCGCGCCGTGACCACGGAGCGTCCACAGCAGGCAGCCCAGCGCCTGGTCGCCGCGGCAAACGAGGGAGGCGGCGGGGACAACGCAACAGCGGTCGTCGTCCGACTTACCCCCTCCGGATAGCGGAGCGTTGTGATGCACTCGGGCGCGAGATGCCTGCGCGAGGCCCTGGGCCAACGCGTGCTGTTCCTGGACGGCGCGCTCGGCACGGAGTTCTACAGCCGCGGCGTCTACATCAACAAGAGCTACGACGCGCTGAACGTCTCCACCCCGGAGCTCGTGCGGACCGTCCACCGCGACTACGTACGCGCTGGCTGCGACCTCATCACGACGAACACCTTCGGCGCCAACAGGATCCGGCTGCAGGCGTTCGGGCTGGAAGAGCAGGCCACCGAGATCGTACGCAGGGGCGTCCAGCTCGCCCGCGAGGTCGCCGGGGACAAGGCCTGGGTGCTGGGCTCGGTGGGACCGACAGGCGCCCGCCTCGCGCCGGTCGGGCGCCTGAGTCCCGGACAGGCCTACGCCGCCTTTCGCGAGCAGATCGCGATCCTCGCCGAAGAAGGCGTCGATGGCCTGCTCCTGGAGACCTTCTCCAGCCTCGAGGAGCTGTGGCAGGCCGTGCGTGCGGCCCGCGACGTGGCCCGAGACGTACCGCTGATCACCGCCGCGTCCTTCGTCTACACCGCCGACGGGGACCTCGTCGAGGGGCCCGAGCCCCAGGTGGCCGCGCGCACGATGTGCTCATGGGGGGCCGACGCCATCGGCGTGAACTGCAGCAACGGCCCCAAGGTCGTCCTGGAGGTGCTGGAGCGCATGGCCGCGGTCAGCGACAAGCCCTTGCTCGCGAGCCCTAACGCCGGCCAGCCCCAGGCCGTCGATGGCCGCCAGGTCTACATGGCGGGGCCGGAGTACATGGCCGAGTACGCCCGGCGTTTCGCGCTGAAGGGAGCGACGCTCATCGGCGGATGCTGCGGCACGACGCCAGCGATGATCCGCGAGATGCGCTCCTACGTGCGCAGCGTCGCCCCGGGGATGACCGAGCGCCCAGCCGCCGTCGTGACCACCGCGGAGGAAGGCCCCACGCAGACGCTGGAGCGGGTTCCCATCGTGGAGCGCTCCGAGTTCGCACGCAAGCTGTACTCGGGCGACTTCTGCATCTCGGTCGAGCTCGATCCGCCACGCGGGATCGACACCACCCGCAGCATCAACGGAGCGGCGCTGCTGAAGGAGGCCGGGATCGATGTCATCAACATCGCGGACGGACCCCGCGCCGTCGCACGAATGGGGCCCTCCGCGCTTGCCCAGCTCGCCCACCGTCGCTGCGGCATCGAAGCCGTCATCCACTACTGCTGCCGAGACCGCAACCTGCTCGGCATGCAGATGGACCTCCTCGGGGCTCATGCGCTGGGCATGCACAACATCCTGGCGGTCACCGGCGATCCGCCGAAGATGGGCAACTACCCCAACGCCACGGCGGTCTTCGACATCGACAGCATCGGGCTGATCGCCTTCATCCAGATGCTCAACAGCGGCCAGGACTTCGCCGGGCGTCCCCTGGGCGGCCAGACGAAGTTCTTCGTCGGAGCGGGCTGCAACCCGGCCCACCACGAGCTGGAGCGAGAGGTCGATCGCTTCGGCAAGAAGATCGAGGCAGGGGCGGAGTTCTTCTTCAGCCAGCCCGTCTACGACAACGAGATCCTCGAGCGCTTCCTCGAGATGACCGAGCAGTTCCCGAGGGTTCCCTTCCTGGTCGGCATCCTGCCGCTGGCGTCGTCCAAGAACGCCGAGTTCCTCCACAACGAGGTCCCTGGGATGCAGGTCCCCCAGGAGATCCGCGACCGACTTGCGGCGGCCCCGACCCGGCCAGAGCAGCGCCAGATCGGCATCGACGTCGCGAGGACAACGCTGACACACGCGAAGGGGCACCCCCGGGTCGACGGAGCCTACATCTACCCGCCCTTCGGTTCGTACAAGGCCGTGCTGCGGGTCCTGGAAGGTGTGGTGGACCTCGCGGGTTGAGCCGCGGCCGGTAGCACTTGACAGTCTCGTCACACCGGCGTAGCCACCTGTGGTCAAACCACCCTATCCCTGAGGATGTCCATGCGTTTCTTTGCTGTCGCTCTTGCCGCCGGTCTCACCTTCTCCAGCACCGCCCTCGCCGGAGACGACGAAGAGTACGCCGAGATCAACGACTCCACGATGGTCGCCGACTTCAACGGCACCTGGGCCAAGGCCAAGGAAGTCCAGTCCACCGTCTCCAGCTGGGAGGACAACCTGAACTCCGCCCGCGAAGGCTTCAACGAGGCCGTCGGCATCGCCAAGGACGAGCCCATCGACAAGGGTATCGAGCACTTCAAGACCCTCGCTGGTGACTCGCTCAAGGTCGCCCTCGACGGTGGCAACCCCACGATCACCGTCGACGACGCCGCCCCGGACAACGTCAAGGCCGCCGCGGAAGCCCTCAAGGGCTGCGTGGCTGCCGCCCAGGACATCGTCGAGAGCGGTCCGAAGATCGTCGAACAGAGCAAGGCAGTCGGCGAGGAGGCTGCGGCCATCCCCGGGCAGCTGAACCCCTCCTTCTTCAAGGACAACGGCATCAAGAGGCCGGGCGACATCAAGACCGCCACCAAGGAGCAGAAGGACAACGTCTCCGCGACCAAGGCCACCGACGAGCGCGTCAAGGGCGTCATCACGGAGGCCACCGCCATCGTCGACGGCGTCAAGGCCCTCGCAGGCTGAGCCCATGGAGCGCCGGGCTTTCCTGAAGCTCGGCGCCTTGGGATGCAGCGGCGCCCTGATCCTGGGCGCCGTTCCTTCTCTGGGCGCTGTCTGGCTCAGCACGGAAGATGCGCGGGTCATCGAGGTCCTCGCGGCCTCGCTCTTCGCCGGCGTTCCGCTGGGGGACATCGACGTCGTCGGCGCCTTCACGCGCAGCATCGCGCCCTTGCCCCGGAGCATCCGGTGGCAAGCCAGGGGTCTCTTGCGAGCCCTCGAGTGGGAGCCCGTCATGCGCTACGGATCTCGGCTGTCCCGCCTGGATCCGACCACTCGCGACGACTTCCTGGTGGGCATGGCGACCTCGCCGCTCTACCCGCGGAGGCTGGCTCTGCATGGCGCCAAGCAGCTCCTGGCGATGGCCGTCTACCAGCACGACGCCACGTGGAAGCTGATGGGCTACGACGGTCCCCTGCTTCCGGAGGCACGTTGAGAGCTGACGTCGTCGTCGTGGGCTCGGGCGCCGGTGGGAGCGCGTGCGCGGACCGCATCGCCGCCGCCGGGCTGGATGTGCTGGTGCTGGAGATGGGCGCTGCCGAGTCCCCCGAGACCTTCACGCAGCGCGAAGAGGACATGTTCCCCCGCCTCTTCCAGGACGCGGGCGCGCGAGCGACACTCGACGGCGCGATCGCGGTGATGCAGGGCAAGGGACTCGGGGGCAGCACGCTCCACAACCTGAACCTGTGCAAGCGCGTGCCCGAGGAGCTGCTGGACCGCTGGGCCGAGGACCGCGGACTGCCAGAGCTGCCAGAGCGTCTGAGCCGAGCCTACGCCGCGGTCGAAGCGGACCTCGCCGTCACAGAGGTCCTCGACACCCAGCTCAACCGGAACAACCGCCTCTTTCGGGCCGGCGTCGAGTCCCTCGGCTGGGAAAACGGCCGCTTGAAGCACAACCGGCAGGGCTGCATCGGATCCGGTTTCTGCGAGCTCGGCTGCGCCTACGACGCCAAGATGAACGCCGCCCGGGTGCTGTTGCCGCGCGCCGAAGACCGCGGCGCCCGGCTCATGACCGGCGTGCGGGTCGAGCGCATCCTGCACCGCTTCGGTCGGGCCCGGGGCGTGAGCGCCACCAGCGCAGAGGGGCGCGTGACCGTCGAGGCCCGCGCCGTCGTGCTCGCGGCCAGCGCCACCGGCAGCCCCGCACTGCTCCTGGCGAGCGGTCTGGGCGACGCCCACCGCCAGGTCGGCGCGCACCTCCACCTCCACCCCGGGGGGACCGTGGGCGGCTCCTTTGGCGAGCCGGTGGACGGCTGGAAGGGCATCCCGCAGGGCTGGGAGTGCACAGAGCTGCTCGACCCGCTGCAGGGCGGTTGCTGGCTCCTGCCCGTCTTTGGACACCCGGTCACCACCGCCGCATTGCTTCCGGGCATCGGCGCGGAGCACACCCGCATGATGGCGCGCTACGACCACCTGGCTGCCCTGACCCCGATGCTGCACGACCACTCCAGCGGACGCGTGCTCGCCGACCGGCGAGGACGCCCCTTGATCCGCTACCGCCTGGGTCCTCGAGACCGCAGTCACATGGCGGTGGGCCTCGTCGCTGGTGCCCGCATCCTCCTCGCAGCCGGCGCAGAGAAGGTCGTGCTACCGCTGGCTGTGCCTGTGGAGATCCGCACCCCCGCCGAGCTGGAGCGCCTCGAGCTGAACGTACGTCGCCTGGACCCGCCGCTGGCCGCCGTCCACCCGATGGGTACCTTGCGCATGGGCTCGGATCCGAGGAGCTCGGCGACCGACGAGTTCGGCCGGCTCCACTGTGCGAGGGGGGTCTGGGTCGCGGACGGCTCGCTGATGCCCTCGTCGACCGGTGGGCCTCCACAGCTCAGCATCTACGCCCTCGGCCGCATGGTCGGCGAGGCCATCGCAGAGGACCTCGGCCGGTAGAATCCGGCGATGGCCCGAACGCCCACCGCCCTGCCCGCGGGTACCCGCATCGGCAACCTGCGGATCACCGCGGTGCTGGGGCACGGGGCGAGCGCGGTGGTCTACGACGCCGTGGACCCGAAGGGGCGGGAGTTCGCCGTCAAGGTGCGCCAGCCCGGCGAGGCCGCGCTCGACCGCCGCTTCCTCCGCGAGTTCGAGTCGCTGCGACGGCTGAGGCTCCCCGGAGTCGTGCGTGTCTTCGAGGCCGGCATCGACCGGCGCCACATCTGGTACTCGATGGAGAAGGTCGACGGCGAGCCGATGCGGCGGTGGCTGCTGTCGATCGACCCGCTGGAGGCCCGCATCGAGAGTGCCTGCGAGGTGGGAGCGAAGCTGGCGGAGACCCTGGCCGCCATCCACGAGGCTGGCTTCGTCCACCGGGACCTCAAGCCCAGCAACGTGCTGGTCACCAAGGGGGGTCGCGTCCGCATCCTGGACTTCGGCGTCGTCCAGTGGTGGGCGGTCGGCGAGTCACTCACCGGCACCGGCGGACTGGTCGGGACGCCCAGCTTCATGGCGCCCGAGCAGGTCGCAGGGCTCAATCTCACCGGGGCTGCGGATGTCTACGCCTGTGGACTCATCCTCTACGAGGGGCTGGTCGGCAAGAGGCCGCGCCCCCCCACTCCACACGGCTGGCTGATCACCCAGTGCCTCGACCGGCCCCAACCCCTGGCCTGCCGCGAGCCCACCGTGCCCCGCTCCGTCTCGAACGTCATAGAGCGTTGCCTGGAGCTCGATCCGGCAGATCGGCCCAGCGCAGGGGACCTCGCAGAGCAGCTTCGCGGCTGTCTGGATGGCACCACGGCCGCCGACTGGCCGAGTCCCCATGTGTTCGAAGGCCGGGAGGTCGAGCTCGGCGCTCTGGAGGCCGGCCTCAACGGCGACGGGCCCCGCTTCTGGGTGCTGCGTGGAGTCGCTGGCTCCGGGCGCAGGTGCCTGATCGAGCGGCTCCGCCGTAGGGCGCTGTTGCGAGGAGTCCGCAGCGAGCGCGGGCGATGCGGCATCGACGCGCCAGGAGCCCCGATCGGAGAGATCCTGCGCCACCTGTTGTCACGCCCCAACCGCGACGAGTGGCGGCGAGCGCTCGCTCTCGACAACGCGCGCACACTGCTCCAGATGTGGCCGGAGCTGCCACTGCATGGACTGACCGAGCGCCACGACATCTCGGCGGTGAGCCGTGGGCAGGTCGTGGACGCTGCCGCCGACTGCATCCTCGGCGCCGCTCGGCAAGGCAACCTCGTGGTGGTCTTCGAGCGGCTCGAGGAGCTCGATTCCTTCTCTGCGCGAGTCATCGAGCGACTCGCGGACGCCAAGGAGCCACGACTGCTGCTCATCGGCTCGGTGGACCCGCGCTGGACCTACAGCCACGCGGAGCGAATGCTCGACTCGTTGAAGGGAATCCGCGTCATGGACATCGGGCCGCTCGACGCCGCGAGCGCCAGCGCGATCGCCAACTCCCTCGTCCCCGAGGACGTCGTCGTGTCCGTCGAGGAGCCCCAGCTCCCCCTCCGAGCCCTCCAGGCAGGCCTGAGGGCCCTGGCCGGAGCACGAGGCGAGCCATTCCACCCAATCACGGCGAGGATCGCGGACCTTGCCATCCTCGACGGACCCTGCTCCCGCTCCGTGCTGGAGGCCTTCATCCCCTCGTCAGAGGACCTCTTCTCGGACGGCTTCGTCGTCCAACGAGCCGACGGCGTCCACATCGCCGGAGAGAGCTTCCGCACCGCCGCGCTCGCCGATCTGCGGAACAAGGCGGTGGCCCACGACCGCCTCGCCGAGGCCTGGGAGACCCAGGCCCATGGTCCGCGCCGCTGGCTCCACGTCGCCCACCACCGCTGCCGGGGTCGAGGCCACAAGGACCAGTGGGCGGCTGCTGTCCGGGCGGCGCTCTCGGCGGAACGCTTCGGCCAGTGGCAGCGGTCGCGACGTTGGCTGCTGTTGCTCGATGGTCTCGAGCACGACCGGCGCTCTGCGACCTACCGACGACTCCGCTACCGCCTGGCCTGGTGTCGGGCCCGCGTCGCGCTGGTCACGGACACGGAGCGCCCGCGCCAGGACCTCGTCGACGCTGCGCGGGACCGCGCCGAGACAGAGGCCGACCACGCTCGTCAGGCCCTGCTCGATGTCGAGATGCTGCTGCGGCAGGGCATGCCCCAAGCGGCCCTCGACCACGCCGCAAGCCATGCGCGGCGCCACCTGGACGCCTGCCCTCACGAAGCCGCCTCCTTGCTCCTGGCCGCCGGACGGGCGCAGCTGGACCTCGGCCACCCCGACGGGGCGCTGGAGAAGGCCCTCGACACGGAGGACGTCCTGGGCTCGCACACCTCGGTCGAGCCCGTGCTGCCCGTAGAGATCACTGCGCTGACCAGCGAGGCCCAGGTGGCCGCCGGAGCCCTGGCCGCCGGAGGTGACACCTGCCGCCGGGGAGTCGCCGAAGCGCGCCGACTCCACCTGCCCTGCCTGGAGGCGCGCCTGCGGCAGGCCATGGGCACGGCTCGGTTGCACCTCGGCCACCGCGAAGCCTCCGAACGAGCGGTGCTCAAGGCGCATCAACTCTTCGCCGACAACGGCGACCGGGCCGGTACGGCGTCGGCGGCGCTCCAGCTCGCCGCGCTCGCCGCCGACAGAGGCGAAGCCGCGGCCGCTCGTCGCCGACTGGACGAGGGCCTCACGAGCGCCCGCAAGCTGGGCATTCAGCGCCTGATGCCGCTGGCCTGCGCCGTCCAGCTGGAGCTCGCGCGGCTGGCAGAGGAACGCAAGCTCGGTCGCGCGACCCTCGAGCAGTACGGACAGCTGCGCCTGACGCACCCGGACTTCGACCTCGCGGCGATTCGGAAGGCGCGAACCGACGGGCGACTTTGCGACATCGAGCGCCTGGTCGTCGAGACCCCCTACGCCGCCGGCTACCGCGCCGCGACCGCCCAGCTGGAGCTCGCCCGTGCCCGGATGCAGGCCGGCGAGCGCGACCGGGCGATCACGGCGCTGAGGCTGGGCCACGAGCTCGCCAGGCGCGAGGGGCTGCTGGAGCTCCAGGCCTATGCACGCCTGATGGCCGGCGTGCTCGCGCCGAAGGGCAGCAAGGGCTGGTCCGAGCTGGTCTCGGCGTCCCTGCGGGCGCGCTGGGCAGAGCTCTTCCTCGGCGTGCTCGAGTTCGACGGAAGACGGCGCGAGGCGCTCGGGAATCTCAAGGGTGCCTTCGACCGCTATCGAAGCCTCCACAGCCGCGCGGTGGACCTCGGTCACCGACCCTACGTCCGCACTGCCCAGGAGTGCATGCACCGCCTCAAGTCACGCGCGAAGTGAGGGGGAGCGCCACCCTCTATGTCGGTGACGTTCACGGCTGCGCCGAAGAGCTCGCGGCGCTCGTGACGCTCGCGGACGCCGAGCGGGTGGTCCTCGTCGGCGACCTCTTCACGAAGGGCCCGGACCCGGACGGCGTCTGGGCCTTGATCCAGGAAGCGGGATTCGAGGCGGTTCTGGGCAACCACGACGCCCACGTCCTGGAGCGCTGGGACCTCGAGCCTGAACGCCGCCGCTGGCTCGAAGCTCTCCCGCTGTTCATCGAGGAGGAAGAACGCGTCGTCGTGCACGCTGGCATCCACCCCACAGAGGGCATCGCCGGCACCACCCGCGCCATGGCCCTGACCATGCGGCGCTTCCCCGACGACGCGGGCCCCTTCTGGTACGACCTCTACGAGGGACCTCGCACCGTCGTCTTCGGACACGACGCGAAGCGTGGCCTGATCCAGCGCGAGCGCAAGGGCCGCCTGCTGGCCGTTGGCCTCGACACGGGCTGCGTCTACGGAGGCGCCCTCACCGGCTGGCTGTCCAGCGGACGGCGCTTCCTGAGCGTGAAGGCACGCCGCCGCTACTGCCCCATCAAGGGTCGCTGAAGCATCACAGCTCGGCAGTGCTCTCGGCCCGGCGGATGATGCCGACCGCGCGGTCGCCGATCTCCTCGAGGTGGGTCAGGGCGTCCAGGAAGGCCAGCCCCCTGCGCAGCCCCTCCTCGCCGGACTTCATGCGCTGGATCGTCTCTTCGCGGAGCTCCCTCCGGCGCGCGTCGATGGCGTTCTCGTGCGCCTCGGCGGCGGCGGGGTCGCCCTGGCCGGCGAGGTAGGCACCGCTGTGTTCCATGGCCGTCCCGACCATGGCGGCGAAGTCACGGAGCTTGTCCATCTCGACGGGCGAGAAGCGCTGGTTCCTGTCGTGCACCCGCTGCGCGATGCGCACCAGCGTCGCGATGTGGTCAGCGATGCGCTCGAGGCGGTGGGTGTTTTGGATGAGCTCCGCGATCTTGCGCGAGGCCTGGGCCGACGTCGCCGCCCTGGCGCAGAGGGAGAGGTGCCTCTGGATCTCGCGCTCCATGTCGTCGATCTGGTCTTCGCGCTGGAGCGTGATCCTCACGAGCTTGCCGAGATCCTCGTCCGGACTCGCCAGGATGTGCGTGGCATCCGTGAGCATCTGACGCGTGATGCCGGCGATGTGCTGGAGCTCCTGGCCGACCTGGATCAGGACGAGCTCGGGGGTCTCGACGAAGGTGGCGCCGGCGACCAGGAACCGGAGCCGCTCGACGGGGGCTTCGGAGTCGTCGTCCTTGATCCAGCGCAGGGCGATCTTCTCCAGCTGCTTCACGAAGCCGACCATCAACAGCGTGTTGACGACGTTGAAGACGCTGTGGAAGGCCGCCAGGTGCGTCGTGACGACGCTGCGGGCGTCGGCGACGGCGGCGTCCTGTCCCTGGAGGAGGGCGAAGTCGACGTTGGGGTCGCCGGGGACCATCCAGTCGATGACCGGTAGCAGCACGAGCCCCATCAACAACAGGGCCCAGGTGACACCGAAGATGTTGAAGAGGAAGTGGACCCGCGCCGCCCGCACCGCGTCTCTGGATGCCCCGATGGCCGCCAGGTTCGCGGTGATGGTGGTCCCGATGTTCTCGCCGAGCACCGTCGCGGCGGCGAGCTCGTAGGGCAGCCAGCCCAGCGCCGCGAGCGTCAGCGTCAGCGTCATCGTCGCAGAGGACGACTGCAGCACCACCGTCAGCAGCGTCCCGATGGCCACGAAGAGGACAACGCTGCCGAAGCCATAGCCAGAGACGGCCTGCACCCAGGCGAGGTCCTCTGGGCTGCCGATGTCGGGCACGGCGTCCTTGAGCAGGCCGAGACCGATGAACAACAGCCCGAATCCGAGGAGCGCCTCGCCCCACTGACGGACGCGCGCCCCCTTCAGGAAGCTCATGGCGAAGCCGACGCCGCAGGCCGGGAGGGCGAAGGCGGTGATCTTGACCTTGAAGCCGAGCACCGCGACGAGCCAGCCCGTCAGGGTCGTGCCGATGTTGGCGCCCATGATGACGCCGATGGCCTGGGTCAGCGTGAGCAACCCCGCGGTGACGAAGCCGACGACCATCACCGTGGTGGCAGAGGACGACTGGACGACGCAGGTCACCGTGAGACCCGTGAGCACGCCGCTGAAGCGGTTCCCCGTGATGCGGGCCAGGAGCGACTTCATGCGGTCGCCTGCCACCTTCTGGAGCCCCTCTGACATGACCTTCATGCCGAAGAGGAAGATCCCCAGTGCGCCGAGGAGCTGGAAGAGTGTAGAGACCCACGCCATCGCGCGGACGCTATCACCAGGCCGGCTGGCCCCAATCTTGCGTCACCGACGTGTCACGGCCGCGTCACCAGCCGGTTATCGGCGGGGCCTTCCTTGATCACTGGAGACACCCCCATGCGCAAGCTCACCATCTCTCTGTCAATGTTGGCCACCGTGGCCGCCCTCGCGCCGGCGTGCGGCGACAAGGAGCCCAAAGACAGCGGCTGGACCGAAGGCGACACCGACTCGGACACCGACGCAGACACCGACACCGACACCGACGCCGACGCCGACTCGGACACCGACGCCGACACCGACTCGGACACCGACACCGACGCCAACACCGAGATCTACAAGGCTCGGACGGGCGAGTACACCGCGGGCGACGGCTCCGGCGACCCGCTCGGCGACGAGGTCACCATCGAGGGCGTGGTCGTCGGCTCGGAGGCGCTCTACGGCTTCTTCGTCCAGGACGGCTACAGCGGCCCCTACCACGGCGTCTACGTCTACACGGGCTCCAGCCTGACCGCCGGCGTCGCCGAGGGTGACTGGGTCGAGGTCACCGGAACCGTCGAGGAGTACATGGGCTCCGGCAGCACCGATACCCTGACGGAGATCTGGATCGCGGACGCAGCAGGCCTCACGGTCAGCGGAACCTCCGAGGTCCCGGCGGCCGAGGTGCTCGCCACCTCTGAGCTCGCCGACGGTGCCACGGCCGAGGGCTACGAGAGCATGCTGGTGAAGGTCGAGAACGTCACCGTCGTCGAGGCCGACCTCGGCTACGGCGAGTGGAGCGTCGGCGACGGCGTGCGGATCGACGACCTCTTCGAGCCAGAGACCCCCTGGGACGTGCTCTACGCTGGCGACCAGCTCACCGGCGTCTCAGGCGTGCTGTACTACAGCTTCGACAGCTTCAAGATCGAGCCCCGGACCACGGACGACTACGAGGGCCACAGCTCCACCGGCCCGATCTGCAACGCCGACACCTGCGCAGAGGACCTGGCCCCCGGCGACCTCGTCGTGACCGAAGCCATGATGGACCCCCAGACCGGATCGGATGACTACTGCGAGTGGATCGAGGTCTACAACGCCAGGAGCGGCTCGGTCGATCTCGCCCGCGTGCTCGTGGTGGACAGCGCCGCCAACACCGGCACCGTCGCCGACGAGACCATCGTCGGCGCCGGGGAGTACGCCGTCATCGCGCGCACGACCGAGGCGGACTTCGCCGCGAACTGCGCGACGCTGGCCGCGGTCTTCACCCCGGACGGCTACTACGGCTCGAACCCGGCCCTGAACAACGGCGGTGACACCATCGCGCTGACGACGCCGGACAGCTCGGTGACCATCGACTCGACGGCCGACTACGGCTCGCAGGACTGCGCGCAGGTCACCGGCACAAGCGCTGGCGACAACGACGACACCGCCGACTGGTGTGCCTGCGACACGGAGCTCGCCACCGACGGATCGGACACGGACTACGGCACCCCGGGCGCCGCGAACTCCGCCTGCCCCTAGAACCTGGATAGGAGTCACGCATGTGGCTCCTCATCCTGGCTTGTTCCGAGACCCCCGACCGCGTCGTGCACGGGGTCGGCATCAAAGACGGGCGGATCGTCTCCATCGATCCGCCCGCAGACGGCATCGTCGTCACTCCCGGACTCATCGACGCACACGCCCACCCCGCTGGAGTGGGGCGCAAGCTCGCACAGCTCGATCTCTCTGGGACTGCCTCGCTGTCCGAGGTCCAAGCCCGAGTCGCCGAGGCTGCGGCCGAGGGCGAGGGCTGGCTTGCCGGTCGAGGCTGGGACCAGAACGACTGGTCCGATCACGAGGGCTGGCCCACCGCCGAGCAGCTGGACCACGCGAGCCGTCCGGTGGCGCTGCGGCGGGTGGACGGACACGCCCTCTGGGTGAACACGGCAGGCCTGGAGGCAGCGCGCATCACGCCACAGAGCCCGGACCCCGCAGGCGGACGCATCCTCCGGGACGAAGCGGGCAACCCGACCGGGGTGCTCATCGACGCGGCTGTCGGCCTGGTCGAGCTGCCGAAGCCCTCTGTGGACGAGCAGCGCCGCCGGCTCGTAGAGGCCCTCGATCACATCGCCGCCTCCGGCCTCGTCGGCGTTCACGACATGGGCGTCTCCGACCAGACGCTGGCCCTCTACGAGGAGCTCGCCGCCGCCGGAGAGCTGCCGATCCGGATCTGGGCCTTCCTGGACCCCGGCGCGGAGGCGGTCACCCGGCTGAAGTCGGAGGGTCCCTGGCAGGTGGGCCACCTGCGGGTCGCCGGTGTGAAGATGTACGCCGACGGCGCCCTCGGCTCCCGCGGCGCTCTGCTCAGCGAGGACTACAGCGACGAGCCCGGGACCGTGGGCATCGAGATCAACGGCACGCTCGACCTCGCGGACATGGCGACCGACCTGCTCGCGGTGCGTGCACAGCTCGCGGTCCACGCCATCGGAGACCGCGGGATCGGAAACGCGCTCGATGCCTTCGAGCAGGCCCGTGCGGCCCAGCCCGCAGCGAACGACGTGCCGCTCCGCATCGAACACCTCCAGGTCGTGCGCCCGGAAGACCTGGCGAGGATGCCCGGGCTCAACGCGGTCGCCTCGATGCAGCCCACCCACGCCACGAGCGACGGGCCCTGGGCCGAGTCCCGGCTGGGCCCGGACCGCGTGGAGTGGTCCTACGCCTGGCGCGACGTCCTCGATGCGGGCGTCGTCCTGGCCTTCGGCAGCGACTTCCCGGTCGAAGAGGTCTCCCCCGCCTTCGGCCTGTGGTCGGCGACGACGAGAGCGGACACCGAGGGTGGGGAGGGATGGCGGACCGAGCACAACCTCGACTTCGACGAGGCTGTCGCGGCGTTCTCCTCGGGAACCTACGCCGCCCTCGGAGAGACCGGCGGCGCGCTCGAGCCGGGCTCCGTGGCCGACCTCTGCGTCTGGCGGGTCGAGCAGCGCTTCGGTCGCGACTGGTTCGAGCCCATCGAGGTCGTCGTCGCCGGCGAGACCGTCTTCCTCGACGATCGGCCTCGCTGAGGGGGCTCGATCGGGGCCACGCCTGAGTCTGCCGATCGCCCTGGAAAGAACCGCTCAACTCCTCCTCGTTTCTGCCGTTTCGAGTTCAGCGGTGGGGCCAGGACTCCGGCAATGACCAGCTTGGAGCGACTTCGCCAGGTGATGGTTCGCCCGGTCAGCTCCTTCTGGAAGGAAGGAGCCGACGTCAACGACGTGGAAGCACTCCTCGCCCAGGCCAGACGCGACGCCAAGAACTCCGGCCGCAGCGTCGACGAAGTGCTCGCCTCCTACGGCTTCGAGCTCCGTGAGGACGGGTCGGTGCGCGTGGCGGAGCAGGCCCCCGAGACCCCAGGGGCGGAGGAATCGGCTCCACCAACTGCTTCGGATGCGCCCATCCTGGCCGCGCTCGCCCCGCTCTGCGAGGACGAAGCGCAGAGCCTGCTATAGGCGGCGGAGTCGGAGATCCTGGCAGCCCGCGCCCAGTTCCTCGGCCACGTCGATGTCCCAGGAGCCCGCACGATCGCCCGCCACGGCTGGCCGGCGCTGGTCGCAGCAGGGGTTTCCGCAGAGGACATCGCAGAGCTGGTCGGGGCGAGCTGTTGGGCGCCGCCACAGTGCGGCGACAGCGAGTTCGCCGACATGTTGACTGCCAGCGGCGTCCAGATCCCCCGCGCCCTCGAGCTGTCGGCGGGTGTGGTGGACCACGCCAAGGTCAAGAGCGTCGTCTCAGCGATGAAGACGAACGTCGAGGAAGGCAAGACCATGAAGGAAGCGCTGCAGGGCAAGAAGCTGCCCGCGAACTTCGTGGACATGATGACCCTCGCAGAGGAGACCGGGAACCTCTCGGACATCCTCCCGAACCTCTCGCAGGCTCTGCGGGCCGAGATGACCCGGAGCGCTGGCCGCGTGAGCCTGGTCGCGGAACCTGCAATGCTCATCGTGATGGGCACCATGGTGCTCGGCATCATGCTGGCCTTCTTCTACCCCTACTTCGAGATGATCGCGGGCATGAGCTTCGCGGGCTGACAGAAGACAGAAGACAGCGAGGGCCGTCCCCCGGGGCGGCCCTCTTCGCTCTGGATCAGCTGATGTCCTGGAGCTTGATCACCTTGAGCTCATCCGACTTCAGGGCGCGGATTGCCTGGACCACCGCCTGGGCAGCCTCCATGGTCGTGATGGTCGGGATGCCATAGCGAAGCCCCGCGAGGCGCATTGCGCGCTCGTCGTGCACGGCCTTCTTGCCCAGCGGCGTGTTGATGATCAGGGTGATGGCGCCGTTCTTGATGTGGTCGACGATGTCGGGGCGGCCCTCGCGCACCTTGAAGACCCGCTCACACGCCAGGCCACGCTCCTGCAGGAAGGCGTGGGTGCCGCCGGTCGCAAAGAGCCGGAAGCCCAGGTGCCCCAAGGCCCCGGCGACGGCGACGAGGGCCTCGTCCTTGTCCCGGTCGGTGACGCTCAGGAACACACCGCCCCCGGCCGGTAGCACCATGCCAGAGGCGATGAGGGCCTTCGCGTAGGCCTCGCCGAAGCTCCATCCGACACCCATGACCTCGCCGGTGCTCCGCATCTCGGGGCCGAGGATGACATCGCTGCCCGGGAATCGGGTCCACGGAAAGACCGGCGCCTTGACGAAGTACATGCCCTTCCCACGCCGCACCAACGCGAGATCGTTCAGCTTCTCGCCAAGCAACAGGCGCGTGGCCACGCGCGCGACCGGCAGCGCGGTGGCCTTCGCGACGAAGGGCACCGTCCGCGATGCGCGCGGGTTGACCTCGATGACATAGACGGTGCCGTCCTGGACGGCGAACTGGATGTTGATCAGCCCGACGACCTCGAGCCGCAGCGCGATGCGCTCCACGATGTCCTCGATCTCCCGCCGGTTGTCAGGGGAGAGCTGGACCGGCGGGATGATGGCCGTGCTGTCACCAGAGTGGACCCCCGCGGCCTCGACGTGCTCCATGATCCCGGCGATGTAGACCTCGTCGCCATCACAGAGGGCATCGACGTCGTACTCGACGGCTCCTTCCAGGAAGCGGTCCAACAGCAGGGTGTTGTGCTCGCTGGCTTCGATGGCCTCTGCGACCGCGGCCTCGAAGTCCGCCTGGTCGTAGCAGATCCTCATGGCCCGACCGCCGAGCACGTAGCTGGGCCGGGTCAACAGCGGAAAACCGAGGCGTCCGGCGGCCACGTGAGCCTCTGCGGTGCTGCGCGCGATGGCGCCCTCGGGCTGCCGGATGTCGAGCTCGGTCATCAGCGCGTTGAAGCGATCTCGATCCTCGCAGAGGTCGATGGCCTCTGGGCTCGTGCCCAGGACCGGCCCGATGCGTCCGGCGAGCTTCAGGGGGGTCTGGCCTCCGAACTGCAGGATCACACCGCGGGGCTGCTCGCGCTCGAGGACCGCCTGCACGTGCTCAGCTGTGATCGGCTCGAAGTAGAGCTTGTCGCTCGTGTCGTAGTCGGTGCTGACCGTCTCGGGGTTGCAGTTGATCATCACCGACGTCAGCCCTGCGTCGCGGACCGCGAAGGCCGCGTGGCAGCAGGCGTAGTCGAACTCCAGCCCCTGACCGATGCGGTTGGGGCCGTTGCCGAGGATGACGATCCGATCGCTGTCGCTGTCGCCGGCCTCGTCTTCGTCCTCGTAGGAGCTGTAGAGGTAGGGGGTGAAGCTCTCGAACTCCGCGGCGCAGGTGTCGACGCGCTTGAAGACCGGCTTGATCCCGTGGGCTCGCCGCCGCGCCGCGACCTGCGCCTCCGTGCACCCGAGGATGTGAGCGAGGTAGTCGTCGGGCATGCCGAGACGCTTGGCCCGCTCGAGCTCGCGGGCGCTCACGCTGGAGAGGAAGCGTCCCGCCAGCTGCCGCTCGAAGCTGACGATGTCGAGCATCTCGGCCAGAAACCAGCGGTCGATTCCAGTCAACCCGTTGATATCGCTCGGGTCATGACCCCTACGCAGGGCCTCGAACAGGGCGGGGAGCCGCTCTGGCGTGGCGATGGCCAGCCGCTCGCGGAGCTCCTGCTCGGAGAGGTCGCCAGCGTCCGAGTAGCCCCCCTCCAGCGAGGAGATGGCCTTGAGCATGGCCTCCTGGAAGGTGCGGCCGATACCCATCACCTCTCCAACGGACTTCATCGCGGTGCCGAGGGTGCGCTCCGCCTCCGCGAACTTCTCGAAGTTCCAGCGGGGCACCTTCACGATGACGTAGTCGAGGGTCGGCTCGAAGCAGGCAGGGGTCATCTGCGTGATATCGTTCGGGATCTCGTCGAGAGTGAGACCCACGGCGAGCTGCGCCGCGATCTTGGCGATGGGGAAGCCAGTCGCCTTCGATGCCAGCGCCGAGCTGCGAGACACACGCGGGTTCATCTCGATGATCCGGACCGCGCCGTCCTCTGGGTTGATCGCGAACTGGATGTTCGAGCCGCCCGTGTCCACGCCGATGCGCCGGATGATGCGCTGCGCGTAGTCTCGGAGCCGCTGGTACTCGACGTCCGAGAGGGTCTGCGCCGGGGCCACGGTCACCGAGTCGCCCGTGTGGATTCCCATCGGGTCGAGGTTCTCGATCGAGCAGATGACGATGACGTTGTCCGCGAGGTCACGCATGACCTCCAGCTCGAACTCCTTCCACCCGATGATCGACTCTTCGACGAGGACCTGGCTGGTCGGGGACAGGTCCAGACCTCCTTCGACGATGGCCCGGTACTCGTCGCGGTTGTAGGCGATGCCGCCTCCGCTCCCGCCGAGGGTGAAGCTCGGCCGGATGATGGCCGGTAGCCCGATGAGGTCCAGGGCCTCCTCGGCCTCGGCGAGGTTCTCCACCGTACGACTCTTGGCCGACTGCAGGCCGATCTCGGTCATCGCCTGCTTGAAGAGCTCCCGATCCTCGCCCACACGGATCGCCTCTGGCCTGGCCCCGATCAGCTCCACGCCGTGGCGCTCCAGCACGCCGCTCTCGGCGAGCTCGATGGCGAGGTTCAGCGCGGTCTGCCCGCCGACCGTCGGGAGCACGGCGTCCGGCTTCTCACGGGCGATGACCTGCTCACAGAACTTCGAGGTCAGCGGCTCCACGTAGGTGGCGTCCGCGACCTCTGGGTCCGTCATGATCGTGGCGGGGTTGGAGTTGATGAGAACGACACGGTATCCGAGCGATCTCAGCGCCTTGCATGCCTGTGTCCCCGAATAGTCGAACTCGCAGGCCTGGCCGATCACGATCGGTCCGGAGCCGATGACGAGGATGGTCTCGATGTCGGTGCGTTTGGGCATCTCAGGCCTTGGCGAACTCTATGAACCGTTGCAACAACAGGTGGTTTGAATCATGCGGGCCCGGCGAAGCCTCCGGGTGGTACTGCACGCAGCAGATCCGGAGATCGTCGTGGACGAAGCCCTCGAGGGTCCCGTCGTTGAGGTTCTGGTGGGTGACGCGCCCCCCCGCTTTGACGAGGCCGGCTTCGTCGACGCAGAAGCCATGGTTCTGCGAGGTGATCTCGATGCGTCCGGTGTCGACGTCACGGACGGGGTGGTTGCCTCCGCGGTGGCCGAAGCGCAGCTTGAAGGTGTCGGCGCCTAGGCTCAGCCCGAGGAGCTGGTGACCGAGGCAGATACCCAGGATCGGTACTCTTCCGTGGAGTCTCCTCACCTCGGCAGCCATCTCCGGCAGGGCCGCGGGATCTCCTGGACCGTTGCTCAGGAAGACGGCGTCACAGTCCTGCTGGAGGATGCTCGCTGGCGTCCGCGACGGAAAGACCCGCACGCGGCAGTTCGCCTGGGCGAACAACCTCAGGATGTTGGTCTTCACCCCGCCGTCGAGCACGTTGACCCTCAACGTGGGCTCTTGGGGATCGGCGTAGAGGTGAGGATCGTCGCAGCTCACCTCGTGGGCCAGCGCCCGGCCCTCCATTCCAGGCCACCGCTCCAGGAGCTCGAAGAGCTCGGGCCCGGGGCGGCCGTCGGTAGAGATCACTGCCTTCATCGCGCCCGCGGAGCGGATGTGTCGCACCAGCGCCCGGGTGTCGATGCCGTGCAGCCCGGGCACGCCCGCCCTTCGGAGGTAGCGATCGAGGCCGCCGGTGGCTCGGTGGCTGGAGTGGACCCGGGAGAAGGCCCGAGCGACGAAGCCCGAGACCTGCACGCCGGAGGACTCGAGGTCCACCTCGTTGACGCCGTAGTTGCCGACGTGGCTGGCCGTCATCGTGACGATCTGCTCACGGTAGCTCGGGTCGGTGAGGATCTCCTGGTAGCCCGTCATCGACGTGTTGAAGACGATCTCGCCCACGCGGGATCCGCGTGCTCCGAAGGCCTCGCCGGTGAAGGACCGGCCGTCTTCCAACAGAAGGATGCCGCCCATGGTGGCCGTGGTTAGCACGGCGTCGAGACCCGTGGCACGCAGTCACGAAGCTGTTTCTCTCGCGCGGAGCCCCGGATGTCAGGAGATCTCTCACAGGTACGCAACATCGGCATCGCCGCACATGTCGACGCGGGCAAGACGACCCTGACCGAGCGGGTCCTCTACTACACGGGCGCCTCCCACAAGATCGGCGAGGTCCACGATGGCGAGGCCCACATGGACTACATCCCCGAGGAGCAGGAGCACGGCATCACCATCATGGCCGCCGTGACGAAGACGAACTGGAAGGACCACCTGATCCAGGTCGTGGACACACCGGGACACGTCGACTTCACGATCGAGGTCGAGCGCAGCATGCGAGTGCTCGACGGCTGCGTGATCGTGCTCGACGGAGTCCGGGGCGCCGAGCCACAGACCGAGACCGTCTGGCGCCAGCGCAACAAGTTCAACCTGCCGGCACTCTTCTTCGTGAACAAGATGGACCGGCCGGGCGCCGACTTCCGCCGCTGCCTCGCCAGCATCAGCGAGCGTCTCGCGGGGGAGCCCGTGGCGGTGACCTTCCCCCTCCCCGAGCAGAGCGCGGTGGTCCACCTCATCGACAAGACGATCATCAGCTTCTCCGGCGACAAGGGAGAGGTGGTCAGCGTGGAAGAGGCCGACGAGGACACCTGGGCCTCCACCCTCGACCTGCGGGAGACGCTCTACCTGGCCGTCGCCGAGTACGACGAGGCCATCGAGGAGGCCGCGCTCATGGAGGAGGAGCCAGAGCGCGATGCCCTGTGGGCCGCCCTTCGGCAGGCCTGCCTGACGGGGCGTATCCATCCCTGCTTCGGCGGCACGGCGCTCAAGAACCAGGGGGTGCAGCCGCTCCTCGACGGCGTCATCGCGCTGCTCCCGGCGCCCCTGGATCGTCCAGCCTCGATCGGCACGACCCTGAAGGGTGAGGAGGTCCGCGTCGAGATGGACCAGAGCCAGCCCTTGGCAGCCCTGGCCTTCAAGGTCCAGATGTGGGAGGGCAGGCGCCACGTCTTCGCGCGCATCTACCGGGGGCGCCTGAACAAGGGCCAGAAGGTCGCGGTCTCCACCCCCGACGGGATCATCGAGGAGCGCGTCGCGCGGGTCTTCGACATCGACGCCAACAAGAAGAGCCGCATGGACCGGGCCTTCGCCGGGCAGATCGTCCTGTTGGCGGGGCTGCGCAAGGTCACCACCGGCGACACCTTCTTCGACCCCGAGCACCCCCTGCTGCTGGAGAAGATCGATCTCAGGGCGCCGGTCCTGGGACTGGCGGTAGAGGCGGCCTCGACCAAGGACGAGGAGAAGCTCCTGGAGGCCCTCGACAAGATGCAGCAGGAGGACCCGACCCTGCGACTGGACGAGGACCCGGACACAGGCCAGCGCGTGCTGCGCGGCATGGGTGAGCTCCACCTCCAGATCTGCTTCGAGCGGCTGCAGCGCGAGTTCAAGCTGGACGTGCGCGCGGGCAAGCCCGACGTGGTCGTGCGCGAGACCATCGGGGGCAAGGCCACCGCGGACGCCCTCTTCAACCGCACGATCGAGCAGGAGGACAGGGTCCTGCAGATGAAGGCCTACGTGAAGGTCTCCGTCGGGGCGCTGGCCCGCGGCGAGGGCACAGAGGTCACCGGAGACCCGGTGGTGCGCCCCGCCGGCTCGGTCATCTCCGCCACCCAGCTCGAGGCGGTCATGGCCGGTGCGCGCGACGCCGCCATCACCGGTCCCAACGGCGCCGAGCTCCAGGACCTGAGCGTCGTGGTCGAGGCTGTCCAGACCTACGGCGAAGCCAGCAGCCCGCAGGCTCTACGCGTCGCCGCGGCAGAGGCCGTACGCAACGCCATCCGAGAGGCCAACCCGCTGCTCCTCCGCCCCATCATGGACACGGAGGTGGTCGTGCCAGAGGACAACTTCGGCACCGTGCTCGGAGACCTGCAGTCTCGCCAGGCGGCCATCCACAGCACGAACATCCTGGGGGACGTGGCCTCGATCCGCTGCGACGTGCCCCTGGACAAGCTGCTCGGCTACACCACGGATCTGCGCTCGATGACCCGCGGCCGAGGCCAGTTCACGATGACCTTCGACCGCTTCGACGTCGCCTAGCCCCGCGCACTCAGCGGGCGAATTCGTCGTGGTCGGCGCGCATGCCCTCCGCTGCCCAGGCGTCCACACTGGGCCAGATTCGTGCCCTTGGCCAAGGGAGCTGTTCGGGCGGAGTGCTTGTCCACGTGAGGTGGACGACCGCAACTCGCCCTGTGCCGTCCTCCAAGGCGAACAAGACATCGTCGCAATCATGCCGACGACCGATCCCGCGTACGGGAACACCGTGAAGCGGGTGACCGTCACCTGCCTCTCGTCGAAGCTCGGGCTCGAACGCCCCGATGGAATCGCCCTGCAGTGGGTGCCAGGGTTCGAGCCAGTTCACATGCTGCAAGTAACGCGAGGCCAGCGAGGGTCGATGATGGCGACGCTGTCGTGCCCGGTGGCGACGCGGTCGAGGGGACCTGCGGCTTCGAACAGGGCGAGCCCGGAACTGGGCGAGCCCGGAACTGGGCAAGCCCGGAACTGGGCAAGCCCGCCCAGAGACGGCGCGCCGAGTGTGTTGGGGAGTTGCGCTGTCTCCGGGGGGTATCTCGAGGCCCAAGGACCGAAAGCGTATCCTTGAACCAAGAGAACCCGGGGGTTCTCGGCTGCCAAGGATACGTTTTGGATCCTTGAGGCCAGAGGGCGTGCGCGGGCCTGGATGTCGCACGCCCTCGTCGACGAGCCGATGACAGCCGCGGCTCAGCGCGTCGCCATCTGCCTGCGAGCCTCTTCGGCGTAGCGCTCGGGACCCAGCATCGCGACGTAGCGCAGCTGCGCCCGGACACCATTTCGGCGGACTCCAGTGCCTTTCAGCGCAGGCCGCGGCGGCGACGCAGCCACCAGCTCAGGGACAGTGACAGACCCGCGAGGATGGGAATCACCGGGGCCGCCCACAGGGGGGTCTCCCGACGCTCCTCGACGGTCCTGCCGCTGGCCATATCGACGAGTGGCTCGTCGTAGTCGCCGGGGGTGTAGTGGACCCCACCGGTCTGCTCCGCGAGCTGGGCGAGGAAGCCCTCCGCCGGCTGGAGCTCCTCCAGCTCCGGGTCGCGGTCGGTCACGGCGAAGCTGGTCGAGTCCGATCCCAGCGCACCCTCGGGGCCCGCCGCGATCGACGCGGTCCAGGCGCCACGGGCCTCTGCCGGCACCTCGACGACGAGCTCGCCGCTGGCGTCCGTGAGGCCCGAAAAGGAGATCGCCTCGCCCGCCCCGGTCAGCTGCCCGACGACCTCGATCTCCTTCATCGGCTGGAAGCCGACGTCCCGCACCTTGGCGACAATGCGGATCGTGTCACCGACCCGGTGGTTCTCCCTGGTGGTGTCGACCTGGACCCGCTGGCCGTCGTGGTCCTTCACGAGCCAGCGGATCGAGTTCTTCCAGAAGCGCAGGTAGGCCTGGTTGCCGCCGCCACGGGCGGCCTCGGTCATGACCCAGCGCCAGGACGAGTCACCCATCAACGACATGGTGCGACCCTCGCCCACCTCGCGCACTGCCAGCACGGGCGCCGGCTGGCCGTCCGGGGTCAACAGCGTCGGGTGGCTCAGCAAGGTCGCCGAGCCCGGAGCCATGCCCGCCGAGAGGTTCAGCCCGTCCATCGCCGGCAAGCGCCCCCAGAGGGCCTCGTTGTCCGCCTCGGTGCCGAGCAGGCGGGTGACCGGGTGCACCCTGCCGGCCTCTGTGAGGTGCGGGGAGAAGGCCTCGAGATCGACGGCCTCGCCATCGACGCCGAGCTCGACAGGCAGGATCGACTCGATGGCCGTGCCCTCGTAGCGGCCGCGGTCGAAGCTGCGATCGCCTCCCATCATGACGAAGGCCTTGCCCCCCCGGACGTAGGCCTCGACGTTCTGGAGGAGATTCGGCTCGTAGGGGAAGAAGCTGGCCCAGTCGAAGTTCTGGAAGATCACGAGGTCGAAGGTGTCGAGCTCGCCGTCCCGGCTGTGGGGGGTGAACAGCGTGCGGTAGGGGAACTTGATGAGGGACAGCTCGCGGTCCAGGTACCCGGTGCGCAGGTCCTCGTTGGTCCGAAGGATGAAGAAGGACACGAGCTCGATGCCCGGGTCCTGCTTCAGGAAGAGCCTCAGGAACTTCTCGTCCAGGCTGGGCGCACCGCAGACCTGCAGGATCCGCAGCTTGTCGCGCACGACCCGGACGGCGACGGCCATCGTGTTGTTCCCGGGGACGGCGTCGTCTTCGTCCGCCGGCACGCTGACCTCGTAGATGTAGCGCCCGGGTGTACCGCTCGTGAGCTCGAAGCTGGCGCTGCCCAGCCCGCTCGAGTCCAGCTGGGCCTGGCTGCGCGCTACCACCCGCCCATCCTCTGCGAGGACCACCTGGACGACCGTGTCCTCGTAGCCGGCACCAGAGATCTCGGCGGTGATGGTGAAGGGCGAGTGCAAAAAGGCGAAGCCCCCGGTGGAGAGGTCGACGACCGAGAGATCCTGGACCTCGCCGGGCTCGCCGACCTGGTAGAGCGTGAGGGGACCGGGCAGCTCGAGCTCCGGGGGGCGGTGGTTCTCGACCTCCCGACGCAGGCCACCGCGGTCGATCCCGTCGGTGATGACCACCACCCCCGCGAGCTTCTCACCAGCGTGGCGCTCGCTGACCGCACGGAGCGCCCCGGCGAGATCGGATCCGCCACCGCCGAAGGTCGGCTCGGCGCCGACGTGGAGCTCGCTGCCGAAGGTGTAGACCTCTGCTCGGGACAGGTCGAGCTCGGAGAGCGCGTCGTCGACCTGCTCGAAGCGAGGCTCCCCGTCCTCGAGCACGGCCATCGAGCGGCTGTCGTCGATGAGGACCACGAAGCGTCCCTCTTCGAGGCGACCGGACTCCTCGATCCAGGTCGGACCGGCGGCCGCGAAGGCCACGACGGCGAGACCGATGGCCAACGACAGGATCTCGGGCAGGGCCGGCCGCGCCTTGAAGGCCGACCAGCCGGCGACCACCAGCGCCAGGAGCGCGGCCAGCGCGTAGCTCGCCAGCGCCCAGGTGGGCGTGACGAACTCCAGCGAGCCCTCGCCCAAGTCCGCGCCGACGAGCCAGCCCAGGAACCTCATCGGAAGCGACCGTCCTCGATGAGCGCCTGCACGTGGGCCTGGTCCTTCTTGTAGTTGGACGTCAGGGCGTAGAGCATGAGGTTCACGCTGAGCTTCACGGCCTCGCGGCGCTGGCGCTCGCCTCCGGGGACGACGGGCCGGACATGCCGCCCGGTCGAGCTCTTCTCGAGGGCACCGGACAGATCATTCCGGCCATAGACGATGGGGGTGATCTGCCCCAGCTGGACGCCCTCGAGGGTGGGGTGGGCCGCGACGCGTCCGACCGGGGACCGGATGAAGAAGAAGGCCCGGTAGAGGCTGTGGTCCGCTTCCAGCGTCACCAGCGGCCGCGTCGGGAACATGCGGGTCAGCAGTCGGCGCACGCTGTCGTCGAAGCCCGAGGGGGCCTCTGTCCCGCTGGTGTCGTCGACGAAGAGGAAGCCGCCGTAGGTGATGTAGCGAGACAGGGCCTGGACTTCCTCGTCCTCGAGGGGGTCGAAGGCCGCACCGCCGCACAAGACCGCGAAGGGATGGTCGAAGAGCGCGAGATCGCTGGGGGCGATGCGAGGGATGTCCTCGCCGACCTCGACGGAGCTCACACGCTGGATCTCGTAGAGCATGCGCTTCCAGGCGTCGGGCCGGGAGTCGGTGCCAGGGATGTCGACCTCGACGACATCCACGAGGCTCGCCTCGCCGAGAGCCCAGGCGGGACCACACCAGAGCGCGCTCAGGGCCGCCAGGAACTCGCGACGTCTCACTCGGACCTCCGCAGGGACACCAGGGCTTGGGCCAGGAGCAGCACGACGGCGGCTCCGAGGGCCCCGGGTCCAAGGTCCGCGTGGCGCTCGAGGAGCCTGGGATCGATGGAGGCGGTGGCTTCCGTCAGGGTCTCGTAGACCCGCACGTCGGATTCCAGCGCCGGCACGTTCGCCGCGACCCAGGCGACCGGGGGTTCGCCGGGCAGGCCCACGGCGTATGCCCCCGGCACCTGCGGCGTGAAGCGCAGCTCCAAGGGCTCACCCCTCGCGATCTCGGCGAGGACGGGCTCTCCATCCGGTCCGGTGACCTCTGGCTCCAGGCCGGACAAGGGCAGCTCGAGGACCGCGCGCTCACCGACGGTGGCCTCGAAGCGCAGGGCGCTGCCACCGGCCGCCCCACCGAGCCAGCCGACGAGCCGCTGGACAAAGGGCACGAAGACCGCCTCCAGGGGGGCGTTGGTCCAGTCCTTGTCGAAGGAAGAGGTCCACAGCACCACCCTCCCCTGTCCCACCTGGCGACTGATCAACGCGGGGGTGCCGTCCTCCCAGCGGAGCAGCGTCTGGACCTCGTCGGTCTCCTCGAAGGGCTCGACACGCATGGCGCGCCGGGCGGTGATGCGCTGGAAGCTCTCCAGGCCGCTCCGGGTGAAGGGCCGGAAGACCGGGTGCTCGGTCGAGGGCAGCTCCAGGGCGACCCCGACGTCGTTGGCGTCGAGATCGACGAGGTCACCCCGCTCGCGCAGCGGGGTCGGGAGCAGGTCTCTGAGCGGGTCGTTGTAGCGAGAGGGGGTGACGTTGTCGCCCATGCCGAGCACGACGGAGCCGCCATCCCGGACGAAGTCGACCAGCCTCGCGGCGTGCATTCCCGGCTCCGCGACGTTGGCCAGGAACACCACCTTGTGCTCCTCTGCCTGGAGCCGTGAGAGCCCCGCCGTAGACACGATCTCCGGCAGCACGCCCCCGCGACGGCCTCCCCAGGGCGCCAGGGCCCGCTCGAGGAAGTAGACCTCTGCCTTGAAGGGCGTGACCCCGGGATCCCCGTCGACGACCAGGACTTTGGAGGCACCGACCCGCGGCAGGTGGAAGTAGCGGGTGTCGTCGAGCTCCAGGCCCTCGTCGTGGACCCGCACGCTGGCGACGCCGCCCGGGACGGTCTTCGGGATCGTGAAGCGCTCCGTGGCCTCGTCCTCTGCCGGGACCTCTACGAAGGCAGTGATCTCCTGGTCGTCCGGCAAGACCAGGGTGAGGGCGCGCTCGACGGCCTCTGGCCCGAAGTTGGCCACCCGGACCTCGACCGTGCCCCCCTCGAGCCCGTCGCCATACTCAGCGCCGACGACCGCCACGTTCCGCGGAGGCGTGGCCTCGACCAGCCGCGGGATGATGCTGTGGCCCAGCCCGATGAGCGTCGCGAGCTCCGCGCGCGAAGAGGACACGGTGCCAGGTCCTGCCTGGTCGCTGAAGACGAGGATCTCGCCAGGCTGGCCGGCGAGCAGCGCCCGCGCGTGCCGCAGCCCGGTGGACAGATCGGTGCGCCCGTAGCCAGCCTCGGTCGCCTCGATGCGCTCCAGGACGCGGTTGTGCTCCGTCGTGAGCGTGCTGGTGAGCCGCTCCGCCTCGCCCCCGAGCGTCACGAGACCGACGAGGGTGCCCTCCGGCAGGCCGCTCACCACGCTGGAGGCGCGCTGTCGAGCCGCCGCCATCAAGCTCCGGTCCCCTTCTGTGAGGCTCATGCTCATCGAGTCGTCCAGCAGGATGACGACAGCCCCCGTGCCTCCGAACTCGGGGGCGTCCCCGGGCCAGGACAGGCGGGGCTGGGCTGCAGCCAGCGCGAGCAGCAGGACCGCCAGCGCGCGGATCGCCAACAGCACGCGATCCCGCAGGCGTCGCTTGCGCTCGGTCCGCTTGAGCAGACGACGCAAGAGGATCATCAGGCCATACTCGACCTTCGCCCGAGGCTTCTGGCGGGCCATGTGAGCGATGATCGGCCCGGCTACGAGCAGGCCGAGGCCCAGGGCCAGGGGCGCCAGGAGCCCGAGGCTCACGAGAGCCCACCGATGAAGCGAGACAACAGCGGCGAAAGGGGCTGATCGGTCCGGGCGGCGTAGTAGCGACCGGAGCGGGCGTGCAGCGCCTGCATCACCTCCAGGAGCCAGTCGTCCCGGACCTTCTCGAACTCGGGGCGCACACCGACCGGGTCGAGGTCGAGGAGCTCGTCGGGAGACTCCGGACCCCAGAACAGCGCCGGGTTCTCCCAGTCCAGGCGCAGCTCGCGTGGATCGAGCACGTGAAAGGCCCGCACGTCGGTTCGACGGCGCGCCAGGGCATCGAGGGAGGGAGCCCAGTCGGAGGGCTCCTCGGCGAAGTCGCTGACGATGGCGACGAGCGAGCGACGCCGGACAACCGGCGCGACCTTGGCCAGCGCCCCCCTCAGATCCGCGGTCCCGTAGGGCGCCAGGGATGCCAGCACGCCGAAGATCCGGGCGAGGTGGGCCTTTCCGGTGCGCGGCGGGATGTGGGTGAGTCCGTCCCCCATGGCGACGAGCCCGACCGGCTCCTGGTGGCGGTGGAGGAACCACAGCAGGCAGGCGCAGATCTTCACGGCGTACTCGAACTTCTCCGCCGTGCCGAGGTCCGCCGAGGCGTCGAGGACCACGGTGCAGGCGAGCTCCGTCTCGACCTGGTAGCGCTTGATGACGAGCCGGTCCGTGCGAGCCATGACGCGCCAGTCGAGGTCGCGCAGGTTGTCCCCCGCCGCGTACTCCTTGTAGTCGGCGAACTCGATGGAGCTGCCGACCCGGCGAGAGCGATGGTCCCCGTGCAGCAGCCCGTCGACGACATTCGACGCGACCAGCTGGAGGTGACGGATCCGGGCGAGGACCTCCGGCTCCCAGAGCCACTTCACCTCAGAGCACCTCGGCGATGAGGCGCTGGACCACGGCGTCCGAGCGCAGGCCGGTCGCCTCGGCCTGGAAGTTGAGCAGCACGCGGTGTCCGAGCACGGCGGGCGCCACGGCGGCGAGATCCGCCACATCAGCGCTCTCGTTGCCGTGCAGCGCAGCCCACACCTTGGCCCCGACCACGAGGTACTGCGAGGCACGAGGTCCGGCGCCCCACTGAACCCACTCGCGGGTCGTGTCCGGCACCTCCGGACCCGGACGGGTCGCCCTGGCCAGCTCGACGGCCTTCTGGACCATGGCTCGCGACACGTTGATCCGCCGCACCACCCCTTGCATGGCCAGCAGCCGCTCTCGACCGATGACCTGCTGGACCTCTGGCTCCTGCCCCGTCGTGGTCCGCAGCACGATGTCGATCTCCTCCTCGGCGGAGGGGTAGTCGACCTGGATCGACAGCATGAAGCGGTCGAGCTGGGCCTCCGGCAAGGGGTAGGTGCCCTCCTGCTCGATGGGGTTCTGCGTCGCGAAGACCTGGAACGGCGGCTCCAGCGCGAAGGTGTTGCCTCCCACGCTGACCTCGCGCTCCTGCATGGCTTGCAACAGCGCAGCCTGGGTCTTGGGCGGGGTCCGGTTGATCTCGTCGGCGAGCATCATGTTCGTGAAGACCGGCCCCTTCACGAAGCGAAGCTCGCGGTGCCCGGTGGCGCGGTCCTCGTCGAGGACCTCTGTGCCCGTGATGTCGCTCGGCATCAGGTCCGGCGTGAACTGCACGCGCTTGAAGCCCAACCCCAGCGCTCGCGCGGTGGTGGAGACCAGGAGCGTCTTGGCCAGCCCCGGCACGCCGATGAACAGGCAGTGGCCCTGGGCGAACAAGGCGGTGAGCATGAGCTCGACCACCCGGCGTTGGCCGACGATGACCTTGGAGATCTCGTCCAGCAGGTTCGTACGGGTCTCGGACAGCTCCTCGAGGAGCTTCACATCATCGGTCATTGGTCCTCAGTTCCTGAACTCGAGCACGCCGACGTTGGCCGCGTGACGGGCGGCCAGCGTGCGCTCTCCAGAGGCTCGGTAGAGATCGGCCAGCGCCTGCTGGACCGTCACGTCGAAGGGGTTGATCTCGGCGGCGTGGGCGTAGAGGGCCAGGGCCTCGTCGTCCGCACCCTGCGCGAGCATGAGCTCCGCGAGGAGCTTGTTGTTGTCTGCGATGTCGGGGTAGTAGCGGCGGCTCTCGGACAACAAGGTGATGGCCTCGTCCACCTCTCCGAGCTCGACGAGGACCCGCGCCTTGGCCTGGGCGAGGTAGGGGCTGGGCGGCTCCCCCTCTGGCATGGCCTCGTCGTAGTAGACCAGCGCCGCGTCGAGGTGGCCGCGCTCGACCATCAGGTCACCGAGCCGAGCCCGGTTGGCGAGGTCCTTTCGCCGGGACAGCACCGGGTCGTAGTCGTGGGCTTCGCCGCCGCCGAGCACCGTCGGGATCGAGGCGATGCGCTCGCCGATGAGCTCCTGCTCCGCCAGCCAGATCTTCCACTCCTTCTCGAAGCGCTCGAAGCGCACCCCGGCCACGTGAGCGACGGCGTCTCGGGAGTCCTCGTCGTCTCCGACGTGCTCGATGACCCTGGCCAGCGCTTCCCGGTCGGTGGAGACCTGGAGGTACTCCATCATCGTCGCGACCTGGGCGTATGCCAGCGCCGCGGCCTCGGCAGAGGGCAGGTAGGCCATGGAGGGGTGCATCTGCTCGAAGGTGATGAAGTCGCCGGTCGCCAGCGCGCCGTTGAGCAGCGACTGCTTCTGGATCTCCAGCTCGAAGTCGTCCTGCCGCCACAGCATCTCGGTGCTCTTGGCCAGGCCCTCCTGGAGCCAGATGGGCGCCTTGTCCTTGCTGTTGTGCGAGACGACGTAGTGGACCCACTCGTGGACCAGCGTGTCGCGCCAGCCGTAGCCCTTGCCCAGGGCGCGAGGCGAGGACATCACGATGCGGTTCCACTTCTGGATGGCGACCACGCCGGTGGTCTTGATCGCCGAGGGCGGCAGCCCGCTGGCCACCGTGAAGCTGGCCGAGTCCGGGTAGATCTCCACCCGCACGACCCCGGGAACGTCCCCACCGAGGCGAGGCGCGATGCGCTCCCGAGCGAGCCGGATGCACTCCGCGGCGTCCTCGACGAGGATGCGCTCGATGCCGGGGTGATGCAGCACCACCACGTCTCCGATGCGGGTCTCGACCAGGCTGGCGTGGACCTCTGCGGTGTCGATGTAGAAGCCGTGCTCCTGCTCCATGCCCGCCTTCAGTTCCTCTCCCTCGAAGGTGAGCAAGGTGGTGTCGTCCACCCGGGCGCCGCCAGGCATCTGGCCGGCCAGCTTGTTCGGATCGATCTCGTGGGCTCGAGCGACGAGCGGACGCATAACCTCCGCAGCCTCGGCGACCTGTCCCTTGTGGAACAGGACCCGGGCCTTCAAGAGCTCCGCCTCTGCGGAGTGGTCGTCCTCGAGCTCCGCGACGGCCTCTACCGCGCAGGCGAGGTTGGTCTCGCGGAGGCAGACGAAGCCGTCCTCGACGTCGCCAGCCAGGGCCGACCCGAGGAGCCAGCTAGTGGCGAACAAGCTCTTCATAGTAGCGACGCTTCAGCGCCTCGTACTCCTCTGGGACTGGGGACTGCATGCCCTCCATCAGGGCCTGCCGGTACTCGTCGTCGGACATCTCGTCGGCGGGGAGCTCGAGGTAGGGATCGGCGTCGAGGCCCTCTCCGTCCTCGCCCCCCTGGGACTCTCCTCCACCGCTGCCCTCGTCGCTCATGGCGTCGCCCATCTGGCTCGCGGCGGCCGCTGCCTGCTCGAGGGCCTCGAGGGCCTGGCGCAAGCGGTCCGCAGCCGCCTCCTCCGCCCCCTCGGCCTCGACGACCCAGCTGCGGGCCAGGGATGACTCGGCCCGCTGCATCTCGCGGACCGCAGCCGCGAGGGACTCCTCGAGCCCTGGAGCGCCCATCGGCAGCTTCTGGGCGAGCTCAGCCGCCTTGGGCTGGATCTCCCGGGTCTCCTGCTCCAGGCCGTCCTGCTCGTCGGCGAATCCGCCGATGGCGCCACGGAGCGCAGGGGTGCTCTGGTTCGACGAGGTGACGAGCCGGTCCAACAGCTCCTCGAGCTCGGCGGCCGAGCCCATCGCCGCCTCGAGGTCCGTGACGCGGGTCGCGTTGCGCGGGTCGCCGCCCCGGGCGCTTCGGCGCTGATCCGTGTAGGCGAGCTCCTTCGCGGCCGACATCTGCTGCAGTCGGGATCGCAGGGCGTCCCCCCGGGCGCTCACCAGGTCGCGCGCCTTCACGGCGAACAGGGCGCGCTCGGCCAGCTCCAGCGCCTCGCTCCCGGCCCGCTGTTCCCGAGGCCAGGCGTCGCTGTCCGCCTCCAGGGCGTCGTGGGCCAGGCGGGCTCGGGACACGGTGAGCTCAGCGAGTCGCTCCGCCTCCTCCCAGCCGGCGACGAGCGCGGAGTCCTTGACCCCGTGCTCCTCGCGAGCCCCTGTGGTCCGCTCGAGCAGCTCGCGCTCCTCTCTCTCGAGCTCCTTGATCTTCTCGATGAGGTCCTGGATGTCCTGCTGCTCTTGCTCGCTGGCCTCCTCCATCTCGGCCTGCATGGCGTCGAGCTGGGCCCTGAGCCGCTCGGCCTCCTCTGCGTACCAACCAGCCTTGAGCTCCGCGGCGTCGAGCTCCCCAGCCTCGAGGTGCGCCTGGATTCGCTCGGACAGCCGCAACAGGTCCCCACCCCACTGGTCCGCCAGGGCCTTCAGGCGACCGCTGTCGAAGTCCGAGGCCGCCTTCTGGAAGTCCTCGACCCGCTGGTCCATCTCGCCGAAGCGCTCGAGCGTCTCCTCGACCGGCGCGCTCTTCACCATCAGCTCGGCGTTGCGTGCCTCCGCCTCCAGCTGGGTCAGCTGCCTCTCGAGCTCGCCCAGCGCCTGGTACTGCACGACCCGGTCGAGCATGAGGACGTAGCTCTCGAGCAAGGCGACGAGCTCCTCGTCCATCTCCTCGAGGACCTCGACGTCGCGGTCGTCGAGGGTGACCGCCGAGCCCGGCTGGCCGAGGTCCATGGCGAAGCGAACGAGCCCGCCACCGACCCGGCGGACCTCGCCCACGATGCGTCCCTCCAGCGAGCGCACGTCGAAGCCGTCCCAGTACTCGTCGACGAGGTCGTCGAGGGGATCGAAGCGCCGGCTGGACTCCATGGCCCAGACGACGAGCTCGTCCTCTGTCCCGGCGACCGGCGAGGGATCGGTGACGAAGTCCGCGAGCACGTCGACCAGCGCGTCCCGGAGCTCTCTCCGGAAGCGGATGAAGCGCAGCCGCTCGGCCTCGTCACCCAGGACGACGATGCGGATCGGCCGGGACTTTCCGTCCTTGGCGCCGCTGATGGGATCGTTGTCCCAGGCGACGATGAACAGCGCGAGCTCGTCTCCGGGCGAGAGCCCCAGCTCCCGCGGCGTCTTGCCCAGGCCCCCGGTCCACTCCGTGGAGAGCTCGGAGAACTCGGGCTCCAGCATGTGGCTCCGTCCCCTGCCGACGACATCGACTCGACCCAGGCCGTAGTCGTCGCGGGCATGCCACTCGGCGACGATGGGGTCGTCCATCGCCACCTCCATGCGCTCGCTGGGGGTCAGCACGTCGACGATCGGGGCCGTGTCCGGCTCCACGCGGATCTGGAAGTCGGGCGACACCGCCGCCGTGGCGCCTCGCTGCAGCAGGAAGCGGTAGGTCCCCTCCTCGGCGACGACCAGCTCCGCCTCGATGACCCGCCCGTCGGCGAGCTGGGCGAGGGTCGGTGTCCCCTCGCCGATCTGCAGGGCAGCGCCGTCGTAGCGCTCGCCGGTCCGGGCCCGGATGCGCACCCGGGTGCCAGGAGGAGCGTGGATGGTTCCGCCGGTGTTCTCGACCTCGAAGGGCTGGAGCCCGGTGTACGCGGGGTACTCGTAGCGCAGCACGATGTCGCCGAGCAGCGCGAGCTGGACCGGTGTCTCCGGATCCACCGGCGGAGCCACGAGCACCACGCTCGCGTCACCGCCCAGCCAGCGCAGGGTCTCGACAGGTCCCATCGGCCCCAGCACGGACAACAGCACCCAGATCGCTGCCAGGGCCCCGGTCGCGGCCGCAGGACGACGGAGCCAGCGCACCGGATGCAGCGTGGCGGGGACCAGGCCCTCCAGCGCCGCGCGAGCCCGCTTCGCCGCCAGCGACAGCAGGGCCTCCGAGTCCCCCCGCAGGAGCCCGTCCTGGCGATCGAGCAGGACGAACAGCCGTCCTCGTAGCTCCGGGCGCTCTCGCTCGAGCAGACCCGCCTGGCGGATCAGGCCTCCGGCACGCCGCCAGCAGAAAGCGAAGAAGGCGACGAGGGCGACGAGGGCGAGCACCGCCACCGCGAGCACCGCCCAGCGCGTCGTGAAACGATCGACACCCCCAGCTGCCATGCCCAGGGCGAGGCTCCAGGCCAGCAGGACCCCGGAGGCGAAGCCGAGCGCAGCCAGGGAGAGCGACAGCAGGCGCTCACGGCGAACCATGCCGCGAAGGATCTGGAGGATCGGACCGAACTCAGCGCTCATGCTCTCCGCACTTCCGAGTGCATTGTCCCCGGCGAGGTTCCCTCCATGAGGTTCCCTCCATGGATTCAACGTAGTCTCAAGCCTTCACTTACGCTCGCCTACCTCGACGAGCTGGCCAACGAAGCCATTGTCGCGCTTCACGACCGCCTTGGGGGTCAACTCGTAGAGGTGCTCCAGCCTGAGCGCCCGGGCCCTCACCGAGCGGCTCGACCACCGGTGGTCCTGCACGGTCTGGAGCCACAGGATGCACCCGTACTCCTCGCGAAGTCGCTGCGCCTCCGCGGGGTCCAGCAGGTTGAAGTGCGACAGCTGCTCCTGCTCCAGCACGATCCGACTGTCCTCGTTGATCAAGGCGCAGTCCCCAGTGGAAGTGCGCACCGGGAGCGTCGGGTCCAGGGTCCCGGCGTAGGACTCCTCGCTGGCGTAGTAGCGCTCGCGCACATCGAGGGTCTGCCATCCCAGGGACGCCAGCGCGACGAAGTACAACGGCAGCGTGTACTTCCAGCGGACGAGCACGGCGAACAAGGCGCAGAGGGCCGCCAAGGCATTCAGCAGGTGGCGGAAGCCGTAGTCGTCGAAGGTGGCGAACACCAGGTGCGAGCCCACCACCAGCGCCAACAGGGCGCCGAAGAGACCGGGCCGTTGGCGGAGGGCCAGCGCCAGCGCGACGAGCCCGACCGGCAGGAGCCAGGTCGCGTCGAAGGGAGCGAAGTAGGACAACAGGGTCGCGTTGTCCTCGAAGGCCAGCGCGCGCTGCCCGGAGCCAGGTGTCAGTTGTCCCCCGGGCAGCACGACCAGCCCCGCTGCGACGACGGCGAGGCCCGCTGCAAGCACGAGCGGGGGCAGCCAACGCTTCCAAGCCGGCGGCCTGTAGACGATGAGCAGGACCAGGCCGACCGGCGCCAAGGCGACGCTCTCCAGGCGGGTCGCGACTGCCAGCGCGGCCGCACCCCCGGCGACCAGCCCAGCGCCCAGGGCATCCCCCCGCCGGGCCAGGATCGCGACGGCCCACAGCGAGACCATCGCCAGGGCGTGGGGGAGGATGACGTTGTAGGCAGAAGACGACCAGAAGGCGTGGGTCCCGCAGAGAGCCAGGGCCACGCTGGCCGCGAGGGCGACCCGCCGGTCGACGAGGCGCGCGAGCAGGCCGTGGAGCGCAGCGATGCTGACCAGCCCGGCGGCCAGCGACAGCACGAGCGGGCCGTGCTCGACCGGGGCGACCGTGCCGAGGCCACGGTAGAGCCACTGCATCGCCGGGTAGAGCATCGTGCCGCCTTGGCTGAGCTCCCGAGTCCCCATCCAAAGGTCGAGGTACTCGGCCTCGTGACCGTCGTACTCGTGCCGCCAGATGGGCAGCACCAAGGTCCGGACGGCGAGCGCTCCGGCGAGGACGGCGGACAGCGCGCGGCCGGGGATCAGCTCCCGGCGCAGGTACCACAGACCGGCGATCAGCATGATGAGGGCGGGCAGAGCAGGCCAGGCGGTCTGCCAGGGAGCCAGCGGGTCGACGACGGGGTTCAGGGCGCCACCTCGCAGAGGAGGTCGGTTCCGAGCCCGACGTCCTCGCCCACCTGGATGCAGGTGGCGTCCCAGGGCTTCAGAGCGCCCCTCAGCATGCCCGGGTAGTCGTTCGCCGGCCCGTGGTCGTAGAGGACGAAGACCACCTCGCGGCCCGCGTCGAGGTGCCAGCCGACGACCAGGTCCACGACGGCCGGATCGAGGGAGGTGGAGGTGTGCACGATGCGGCCGTTCATCACCCGCGGCTGGCCGAAGCGGTAGTCGGTGTACTCGAAGCTGCCGGGCCGAGGACCTCGCCAGGGCTCCATGCGAGAGAAGGGACCGAAGCGCCAGAGCACGTCGGAGTCCATCGTCTTGTCGTCATCGGGCATCAGCGCAGGGGCCAGCAGCCAGAGCGCCTCGGCGTCCGAAGCCAGGGCGGTGTCGATGGCCCGAGGTCTCTCCAGGCTCTGCCCGAGTCGCCAGGCGGGCTGCAACGTGTGGCCGATGCACCAGTACAGGCCGAACAGCGCGAAGGCTGCGGCGATGGCGCGCCTGGGTGCCAGGGCGGCGAGTGGACCGAGCGCGAGCCAATAGGGCTGCTGGTGCGAAGCGCTGACGCCGAGCGCGATCAGGCCGAGGATGGCCGCCGCCGTGAGCCACAGGACCACGCTCAGCCGCCACCGGCGGAGCGACAGGCCCGCGACCAGCCAGGCGATGACCCACCACCCCGACTTCTCGGAGAGGCCAGTCCACACCGTCGCGAGGTCGAGCCCCGACTGGCCGTATGTGTCCTCGCCGCTTCCGAGCACCGCGGCCCGAGCGATGACGGGCAGGCAGAGCACCGCCATCAGGCCCAGCACTCGGAGGGTCGCGCGCCTGTCCGTCTGGACCAGGGTCAGGGCGATGAGCCCGGCCACGGCGCCGGCGAGGAGGTGTGTCCACCCAGCCAGGGCGCCGGCCAGGGCCAGCCCCAGCCAGCGCCCGTCTGCCCGGACGCGCTCTCGCTCGTGGAGGCAGAGCGCGATGGCGAAGACCATCAGCGGGTAGTTGTTGACCTCTGCGGCGTAGGCCAGCTGCAGCGGGTCGAAGCAGAGGCACAGCGCCGCGCCGATGCCCCCCACCCGGCCCACGAGCCAGACCGCCGCGGTGGACAACAGGGCGGATGTCAGGAGCCACGCCATCGGCGCGCCCCAGCTCCAGTCGAGCAGGCTGTAGAGCGCCGAGTAGGCCGGCGGATGGAGGCCGACGAAGGTCCCGAGCATGCCGCTCGGCGAGCCGATGGAGTCGACCCAGGGCTGTTGGTAGGCGGCGTATGCCAGGGCGATCTCGTCCCAGCGGGACAGGGCCCTCACCAGCCGCAGACCCGCGGCGACCAACACGACGACCAGCAAGGCAGCGCCTCGCTTCTCGAAGAGGACCTCCAGGCGGCTCAGGAGCGCTCCAGGGGCAGGCCGAAGGAGATCACCGCCCCCCCGTTGTCGCGATTCTCGGCGCGGATCCAGCCCCCCTCCGCCTCGAGGATGGACTGGCAGATGGCGAGGCCGAGGCCGGTCCCCCTGCCCGCGACCTTGGTGGTGACGAAGGGCTCGAAGATGGCGTCGAGGAAGGCCGCATCGAAGCCCGGACCGTCGTCCGCGATCGCGATGACGAGATCGACGTCGACGACCTTCGCCGAGGCGTGGACTCGGCCCTCGCCGTCGATGGCGTCCGCCGCATTGAGCAGCAGGTTCACCAGCACCTGGTGGAACTTGTCGGCCTCGCACTCGATGCTGGGCAGGCTCTCCGCCGCCTCGACGACGACCTCCACATCTCGGAACCCGGGCTGGTGCACCACGGTCTCCAGCGCCTCGGACAGCGCGGTCTTCGGGTGGACCTGGGAGCGCTCCCCGGTGCCTGGCCGAGCGAAGTCGAGCAGATCCCTGACGATGCGGTTGATCCTGTTGATCTCCTTCTTCGAGCGCTCGAGCAGGTCACGCTCCACCTCTTGATCGTCGACGCCGGTGCTCAGCACCTCGACATAGCCGAGCACCGCCGCCAGGGGGTTGCCGACCTCGTGCGCGATCCCGGCCGCCATGCGACCGACGCTGGCCAGCTGCGCCGAGCGGATGAGCTGCCGCTGGACGCTCTGGAGCTCCTGGTTGGCCGCCTCGAGGGACTCGACCTGTTCACGGGTCCGTGCTCGGTACGACTGCAGCGAGACCGCGAGGACGTTGAGCGCCGAGGCCAGCTCCGACAGCTCACGGGCCGCGTCGACCCGGACGACGGTCTCGAACTCCCCGCCGGCGATGGCCTGAGTGGCTGACTGGAGCCGGGCGACGGGGCTGAGCAGCCTACGTCTGAGCAGGGCGTAGCCCGACAGCGCCACGATGGTGGAGCTGAAGAAGGTGAACCCCAGCACGAGCCCGATGCCCGGAGCCACGGGCCCTTCGCCTTCCAGGGGGAGCCCGATGCGCAGGGCGGAGACGGTCCGGCCCGAGATGATCGGCTCCGTCACCACGACCACACGGCGGTCATCGAAGGCCGTTCCGACGACCTCGACCCGCTCCTTCTTCTCCTGCAGCGCGGCCTCCAGGCCAGGATCCGCCTCGGTCGGCGGGCCCCCTTCCAGCACGAAGGCCGGGCTGAGGTCGCTCTTCACCACCCACAGGTCGCTGATCTCCATGCCACCGGTGCGAAAGGCCTTGGCGATGTCACGCCACCTGCGGCTGTCCGGCGTGGACTCCATCTGCCCACGCAGGGTTCGCGCCGCGCTCAGCGCCAGGTCGGTGCGCCGCTGCAGCTCGAGCTCGAAGGCGAGCACGGAGAACAGCGCCGCGTTGGCGAGGATCGACAACAGCGTGATCAGCGCGAGGGTGCCGGCGATCTCGACCCAGAGACCCCTCCGGCTGGAGGCGCCTTGGCCGATGTCGACCGGAAACTGAGGATCCTGGCTCACACCCCAGGCTACCAACTGCGCACCTGAACCCCTTGACAGCCGCACAGATGTTCAGTAGGACGGTGGCATGGAAGACCTCGCCCCCCGCCAGCAAGCAATCCTCGAGTACATCGCCTCGTCCATCGATCAGCGCGGCATCGCGCCGTCCTTTCGGGAGATCGGCGACGCCCTGGGCATACGCTCGACAAACGGCGTCGCGGACCACGTCAAGGCCTTGGCACGCAAGGGCTACATCGAGCGCGTGGGGGGCCGGGGGCGCGCTCGCAGCATTCGCCTCACCACGAAGGCTACCGGCAACTTCCACGAGGAGGCCACAGTCGCCGTCCCCATCATCGGCCGCGTGGCCGCGGGGATCCCGGCCCTGGCGGAGGAGAACTACGACTCCAGCGTCCGCGTCGACGCCACCCTGGTCCCACCCGGCGCCTCCTGCTTCGCCCTCACCGTCGCCGGCGAGTCCATGGTCGAAGACGGCATCCTCGACGGCGACGTGGTCATCGTGCGCCAGACAAAGACGGCGCGAAATGGCGAGACCGTGGTCGTGCGCGTCTTCGACGAAGCCACGGTGAAGCGCTTCTACCGCGAAGGCGACCGCATCAGGCTCCAGCCCGCCAACTCCTCGATGGAGCCGATCTACGTCGACGGCACGATGGACGTCGAGGTGCTCGGCAAGGTGGTCTCGCTGATTCGCACGAACATCTTCT